>Ga0209062_1000166_pt1 | contig 247713 bp, 224 predicted proteins | sample Coa_R2_2_FD_187158 | JGI IMG/M metagenome (GOLD analysis project Ga0209062, IMG submission 187158) | Surface soil microbial communities from Centralia Pennsylvania, which are recovering from an underground coalmine fire - Coalmine... | ecosystem: Environmental > Terrestrial > Soil >... | reverse complement strand
GGCAGCCCGTCCGGCCCGCCGCTTGTGATCTCGGGCGGCGATCTCGCGCAGGCGCCCTCGGGCGTGTGGTATCTCTGGACCAACGCGACGGAGACCCTCTACCGGCTCGACGTCGCGAGCGCGGTGGCGACGCCCGTGTCGTCGCTGCCGCCGGGAACGGGGAGGCTCTCCGGGCTCGCCTTCGACTTCGACACCGGTGCGCTCCTCGCCTCGACGCTCGACGACGCGGGGACGACCGCCCACGCGCTCCGCACGCTCGACCCGACCAGCGGCGCGGCGACGCGCTCGGTGCGCTTCTGCCTGCAGTGTCCCACCGTCTACCCCGCGATCTCGGGCGACCTCGCCTCGCCCTTCCCCGGCGGCGATCCGCCGCCGGCCGCCCCGCCGTGCGGGCTGCCCGGATTCGACGGCCTCCTCTGTGCGCTCGGTGCCATGCCGCCGGTCGCCCTCTGCGCCCCTGGGCAGATGAGCCCCGCGCTCGAGCGGCGCCTCGAGGCGGTGATCGTCGCCGTACGCCAGCTCGTCGCCCAGGCCGCCGCGGCGAGCCCGCCGCGGCGGGCGACGAGGCTGCTCAAGCGCGCGCGACGCCGGCTCGTGCACCTGCGCGCCTCGGTGCTGCATGCGGGCGGGCGCAGCCGCCTCGCCTCGCCATGTCGGCAGGCGCTGGCCGGCTGGCTCGGCGATCTCCAGGGGCGCGCGGCGGCGCTGCTGGCGCCCTGATCCGCTCCCTGGTAGAGGTGCTGGCGCCGACGACGGTCGGCGCGGAGGAGGGCCATGCGGCGGATGATCGTGGTGCTCGCGGCGGCGCTCGTCGGTGCCTGCACGGCGACGGTCGACAAGCAGTCGGTCCGCGCGACCCAGACCGCGCCTGAGTCGACGCAGGTCGACGTGGTGCGCATCCCCTACGACCCGTCGCTGCCGTACTACGTGGTGACGGTGGAGCCGTTCGGCTTCGCGGCGGGGGGCACGGAGGGCGGATCGGCGCCGCCGGTGCCCGGCCGCCGCTACGGCTGGGGGCCGTTCGGATGGGGGCTCCTCCCCGAGGGGCCGCAGGCGCGGCCGTACAACCCGCCGCCGCAGGCGCCGCCGCCGGGGATGGGCCAGGCGATCGCCGCGCAGCTCGTCACCGCGCTCAGCAACGTCGGCAACATCCGCATCATCGACTACGATTACTACCTCCAGCGCCGGGGAAATCCGGCGAGCCTCGTCAAGCGCAGCGAGCACGAGGTGGGGCCGTTCGTCATCCGCGGCGAGGTGACGGAGTTCAACGAGGTCGCCGAGGCGACGGGCTCGAGCACGGGTGGCTCGCTCGGCGCGGTCGGGGCGGCGCTCGGGGTCGCAGGGGCGATTGCGGGCAACACGCCCGCAGCCGCCACCGGGGCGGCCGTGGCGGTCGCCAACCCCACCCTCGAGAACACGAAGGCGCGGCGCACCGGTTCGGTCGCCATGGACCTCAAGATCGTGAGCCCGAGCAACGGGCGGCTTCTCGGGGCGATCGTGGCGAACGGGACCTTCACCAACGAGTCGTCGGCGAGCGGCTTCTCGCTCTTCGGCATCGGCAAGGCGAGCAACGCGTTTGCTGCGAGCGCGCTCGGCCAGGCCAATCGCGCCGCCATGAACTCCGCCACGACGCAGATCTTCGAGCGCCTGCGGAGCCTGCGATAGCGGCTTGACGGCGGGAGCCGATTTCACTAGTCGCCGATGGGCGACCGGGAGGAGGTTCGACATGTTCGGACGCATCGTTGGATTGATCGGAGCGGTGGTGCTCGTGGGCGGCGTGAGCGGCGCGACGGTGGCAGCCGTGGTGCCCGGGCCGGCGGCCCGGGCGCTCGAGCTGCGGACGGCCCCGCCGCACGAGGACGAGCCGGCGCCGCCAGAGGAGCCGGGCGGCGAGGGCGAGGACGACTCGGGCGACGACTACGCCCGCTGAGGGCGGCGTGCGGGACTGCCGGCAGTTCTACATCGACGGGCGCTGGGTCGACCCGGTCGAGCGGCACGACTTTCCGGTCGTCGACCCGGCGACCGAGGAGGAGATCGCGACGATCTCGCTCGGCAGCCGGGCCGACGTCGACCGGGCCGTGGGGGCGGCTCGGCGCGCGTTTGCCTCCTACGCGGAGACGACGCCCGCCGAGCGGAGCGCGCTTCTTCAACGGATCATCGCCGTCTACCAGGCGCGGTACGAGGAGATGGCCGACGCGATCTCCCGCGAGATGGGGGCGCCGCTCTGGCTCGCGCGCTCGGCGCAGGCGGCGGCGGGGCTCGGTCACCTGCTCGAGATGGTGAACGTGCTCGCGAGCTTCCCCTTCGAAGAGCCGCGGGGGACGACGCTCATGCGGCGGGAGCCGATCGGGGTCTGCGGCCTCATCACGCCGTGGAACTGGCCCATCAACCAGATCGCCTGCAAGGTCGCGCCCGCGCTTGCCGCCGGCTGCACGATGGTGCTCAAGCCGAGCGAGATCGCCCCGCTCTCGGGCTACCTCTTTGCGCAGATGCTCCACGAGGCGGGCGTTCCGGCCGGCGTCTTCAACCTGGTGAACGGCGACGGGCCCACGGTGGGGGCTGCGCTCGCCGCGCACCCCGACGTCGACATGGTGTCCTTCACGGGCTCGACGCGGGCGGGGGTGGCGGTCGCCATGGCGGCCGCGCCCACGGTGAAGCGCGTCACCCAGGAGCTGGGGGGCAAGTCGGCGAACATCATCCTCGACGACGCCGACCTCGAGCAGGCGGTGACGGCGGGCGTCCAGGCCTGCTTTCTCAACACCGGCCAGTCGTGCAACGCCCCCACGCGCATGCTCGTTCCACGGTCGAAGGTCGGGGCTGCCGTCGCCGCCGCGAAGCGCGCCGCGGAGAGCACCACGGTCGGCGATCCGCGCGCCGAGGGGACGACCATCGGGCCGCTTGCGAGCCGGGCGCAGTTCGAGAAGGTGCAGCGCCTGATCGCCCAGGGCATCGCGGAGGGTGCCGAGCTGGTGACGGGGGGCCTAGGCCGTCCCGAGCACCTCGCGCGCGGCTACTTCGTCAAGCCCACGGTGTTCGCCAACGTGCGCAACGACATGACGATCGCACGCGAGGAGATCTTCGGCCCGGTGCTCGCGATCATCCCCTACGCCGACGAGGCGGATGCGATCCGCATCGCGAACGACACCCCCTACGGGCTCTCGGGCTACGTCACCTCGGGGGATCTCGAGCGCGCCCGTCGGGTCGCCAGGCAGATCCGCTCGGGCAACGTCCACGTCAACGGCGCGCAACCCGACCTCGGCGCCGCCTTCGGCGGCTACAAGCAGTCGGGCAACGGGCGGGAGTGGGGAGCCGCCGGCCTCGCCGAGTTCCTCGAGCTCAAGGCGATCTTCGGCTACGCCGCCGGCTGATCGGTCAGCCGGCGGCGCGGCGGTAGTTCGGCTGCAGCGCGCGCGTGATCTCGCTCATGGCCTCGACCACCTGCCGGCGCTCGAGGTGCCGGAAGGCTTCGGCCGCTCTCCGGTTCTGCTCGCCGGCGACGAGGTTGGGCCCCGTGCCGATCGCGGCGAGCGCCTCCCGCACCACCTCCGCGGGCTCCATCACGGGTCGTGCGGCCGCGGTATGGTCGGCGGGCTGCGAGGACTCCCAGCCGGGCGTCCGGGTCGCGCCCGGCTGCACCGCGAGCACGTCGACGCCGTGCTCGCGGAGCTCGACCCAGAGCGCGTCGGCGAGCACGAGCGCAAACGCCTTGGTGGCCGCGTAGACCGCGAGCTGCGCGGAGCCGAAGCTGCCGGCAAGCGATGACATGAGAACGATGCCGCCGCGGCCGCGGGCCACCATGGGCGGTGCCAGCGCGTGGAGCAGCCGCAGCGGCGCGCGGCAGTTCACGTCGAGCATGCGCTCGGTGTGGGCGGGATCGAGGGCGAGAAACGGGGCCACGGTGCCGAGGGCGGCGTTGTAGACGAGGAGCCCGATCTCGAGCCCGGCGACGCTTCCAGCGAGCGCGTCCACGAGGTCGGGCCGGCCGAGATCGACGACCACGGGGCGCACGGCCACCGCGTGCGCCGCGGCGATCGACGCGGCGGTGGCCTCGAGCGCCGCGGCATCGCAGTCGAGGAGCACGAGCGCGAGGCCGCGGCCGGCGAGCTGGCGGGCGAACTCGGCACCGAGTCCCATGGCAGCCCCGGCGACCAGCGCCCACGGGCCGTAACGGGCTCGGAAGCTGGGCTCGGCGGGCATGGCGCCGCCCTCCTACTGCGACTGCGGCCCGACGTCCAGCGACGGCTCAGCGGCAGCGGGTGGTGCGCGTGCGGCCCGCCGAGCAGGCGAGCCCCAGGTTGCGGGCGCAGAGATCGCCGGCCCGCAGCACCCAGGCGACGCGGGGCTCGGCCGCCAGCCCAGACCCGCTCGACCAGCTCCCCGCCGCCACGACGTCGGCGGTGCCGTTGCTCGTGCGCACGACGAGCCGACGGAGCCCGTTGGCGCCCGCCGGCGGGGTCTGCCCGGGCAGGAGCACGTAGCGGAAGATCGTGCGCGCGCGGTTTGCGTGGAAGGCCGCGCCGGGGAGCGAAGCCTGGTAGAGCGTCGTGCCGTCCGCCCCGAGCACGTCGAGGGTGACTCCCGTCGCTGCCGGGTCGAGCGGGCCCGTGGCCGCGAGCGAGGTGTGGGCAAAGAAGTGCCGGCGGCGCGCCTTGGCGCGCACCACCAGCGCGTGGACGGCGAGGGACCGCGCGCTCGCCGCCTGGACCGCGTTCCCGACGCAGGCGCCTGCGGCGCAGACGCCGGTGACGCAGGGATCGGCCGTCGGGCAGGGCGTGCCGTCGGGAAGGGGCGTCGTCTCGCACGTGCCCGTGGCATCGCACGACGTCGTCGCACACGGGCCCGTGTCCTTGGTCTTCCCGTGATGCCCGGGCGGGGGTGCGGTCGTCGACGTCGAGCTCGTGGTGGTCGTGGAGGACGACGAAGGCGGCGGTGCCGTCGTTGCGGTCGTCGAGGTGGTCGACGTGGTCGTGCTGGTTGCCCGCGGGCGCGTGGTCGTGGTGGTGCTGGTGGTCGTGGTGCTCGTCGTCGACGGCCGGGTGGTCGTGGTGCTCGTGGTCGTCGTCGTGGTCGTCGGCGGCAGGCCGAGCGTCACCGGGCCCACCGCCACGTTGTCGAACGTGGCCGTGCTGGTGACCGCGTTGTTGTGGCTCGTGACCGCGAGGCCGATGTACACGGGGTCGGTGAGCGCCACCGGCTCGGCATCGACGCGCGTCCAGGTCGCGCCGTCCGGCGAGACGTAGCCGGTGAGCGTGCCGCCGGTGCGCACGACCGCGATCCAGTAGGGAGCGGTGGCCGCGGGGCCGAAGGTATGGGTGGTGAACCCACCCGCGGCGGCACGCCACTCGAAGTCCGTGCCGTTTCCCGGCGTGACGATCATCATCGCGTGTGCCGAGCCGGCGCTCGAATCCTGTCGGATCATCACCGCCGCCTTGGCCCACGCATCCGTGTTCTGCTGCGTCACGACGCGCGCCACGATCTGCCCGTCGCCGGTCCAGGACTGGTAGACGTAGTGAAAGGCATCGGCCGTGTTCCAGATGTCGGCGCCCGAGCCGGTCACGGTGAACGTGCCGCTCGCCCAGCGTGCGCTGCCCGGGAGGCCCACGGCGCCGATGTCCTGATCCGCCCACGGCGGAGGCACGGTCGTCCCGGGGAGCGTCGTGGTGGTCGTGGTCGTCGTGGTGGTCGTGACCTGCGCCGCAACGGTGATCTCGTTCGAGAACGCGCTCTCGCTGCCGTCGCTCGCGTAGGCGGTCACTACAAACGCGTGGGCGACCGTGGCGTCGAGGTCGGCCACGAGGTAGCTCATCGTGCCGTCGGGCGCCGGGGCAGGCAGGCCTGCGTCGAGCGGCGCACCGTAGGCGGCGTCGAGCGTGCGGGTGTAGACGTGGTAGCCCGCGGCGGCGCCGCCCGCATCCGGCTGCCAGACGACGCTCGCCGTGTAGGTCTGGGCGCGCGCCTGCAGCGGCGCGGCGCACAGCGCGCCGACGAGCCATCCCAACCCCCACCACCGCGTACGCATGGGCCGCGGGGACAACGATCAAGAACCGCTCCACCGGCGGCCCGCGCAATTTCGCGGGCGGGGCCGCGAGGCGCCGTCGCATCGCGAGCGGGAGGGTACGCGACTGTGCGCGCGGTTGCCGCCCGCGCAGGCGCATGAGTCGAGGTCTGCCACGCCCTCCGCCAAATCCGCGCATCGGAGGGAGCCCCGATGGCGAAGACGACGTGCCCGCCCGCACGCGGGAGGCTGTGGCGGCCCGCAGAGTCGCCCTCGACCGCGCAAGACTGTGCGCCGCCGTGGCCGTCGCACCCGGCCGCAAAAGCTGCTAACAGACGGCCCCGTGACGCGCACGTGCCTGCCCGGCGGCTTCGTCGAAGGTCTCGCCCCGGTGTGAGCCCGGCCGACGGCGTGCGGCGCGAGGCCACCGGACGGTTCGCGGCCCTGGTGGCGACGGGGATCTTGCTGAGCCGCGTGGCGGGCTTCGTGCGCCAGCACTTCCTCGCCCGCTACCTCGGCCTCTCCGACGCCGCGGACGCCTTCAACGCCGCCTTTCGCATCCCCAACTTCCTCCAGAACCTCTTCGGCGAGGGGGTGCTGTCGGCGTCGTTCATCCCCGTCTACGCGCGGCTCCTCGCCGAGGCCGACGAGGCCGAGGCGACGCGCGTGGCCAGCGCCGTGGGCGCGCTGCTCGCGCTGGTGACCGCCGCGCTCGTGCTCGTGGGCGTGCTCGCGACGCCGCTCTTGATCGATGCGGTCGCCCCGGGGTTCGGCGGCGCCAAGCGGGCGCTCACGGTGACGCTCGTGCGCATCCTCTTCCCCGGCGCGGGGCTCTTCGTTTTCTCGGCCTGGTGCCTCGGCATCCTCAACAGCCACCGCCGCTTTCTCCTCTCGTACGCCGCCCCGATCGTCTGGAATGTGGCGATCATCGTCGCGCTCCTCGCCTTCGGCGGCCGGCTCGAGCAGTTTCCGCTCGCGGTGGTGGCGGCCTGGGCGTCGCTCGTCGGCGCGGCCCTCCAGGTTCTCGTGCAGATGCCGACGGTGCTCAGGCTCCTCGGACGCTTCGTCCCGGTGCTCGATGCGACCTCGGCGAACGTGCGCACGGTCGTGCGCAACTTCGGTCCGGTGTTCGTCGGCCGCGGCGTCGTGCAGATCAGCGCCTACGTCGACACGGTGATCGCGAGCCTCCTGCCCGCGGGGGCGGTGGCCGCGCTCACCAACGCGCAGATCCTCTACGTGCTGCCGGTGAGCCTCTTCGGCATGTCGGTGTCGGCGGCCGAGCTGCCGGCGATGTCGGGCGCGCTCGGCGCGCAGGAGGACGTCACGCGCCAGCTCCGCGCACGCCTGGACGGCGGGCTCCGCCGCATCGCCTTCCTCGTGGTGCCTTCGGCGATGGCCTTCGTCGCCATCGGGGACGTCCTCGCCGGGGCGCTCTTCCAGGCGGGACGGTTCACGCGCGCCGATTCCGTCTACGTGTGGGGGATTCTCGCGGGCTCGGCCGTCGGGCTCGTGGCCTCCACCCTCGGGCGGCTCTATGCGTCGACCTACTACGCGCTGCGCGACACGCGGACGCCGCTGCGCTTTGCGGTGCTGCGCGTGGCGCTGACGACGGGGCTCGGGGTGGCCTGCGCGCTGCCGCTGCCGCGGCTGCTCGGCCTCGATCCCAAGTGGGGCGCAGCGGGGCTCACGGCCTCGGCCGGCCTCGCCGGCTGGGTCGAGTTCGTGCTGCTGCGGCGGACGCTCAACCGGCGCATCGGCCGCACGGGGCTGGCCGCCGCCTTCGTCGCGCGGCTGTGGACCGCGGCGGCGCTGGCGGCAGCGGTCGCCTGGGCGATCAAGCGGGCCATCGGCACGGCGCACCCGCTCGGGCTCGCGCTGGCGGCGGTCGTGCCCTACGGCGCCGTGTACTTCCTCGTCGCCAGCGCGCTCGGCGTGCGCGAGGGGCGGCTCGTGCTCGCGCGGCTCCCGGTGCTCGGTGCCCGGCTCGGGTGAGCGCGGCGCGCGGGGTCAGCGGCGTGCGAGCGGTGGCTGCGCGCGCAGCAGCACGCGCGCGCCCGCCCGCGCCACGACGGCGTAGGGGCCGGGGACGAGCGTCGCCTCGTCCCCCGGGGCAGCCACGTCGTCGGAGACGAAAAGAGCCCGGCCCGCGCGCCAGGCGCGCTCGAGCTCGCCGCGGCGCGCGAACAGCCGGTCGGTGCGGCCGACGAGGAAGGTGGGCGGTACCCAGCCGGGGGGCGCGAGCAGCGCCACGAAGCGGCCGGTGTAGAAGTCGAGGCCGCCGCAGAGCTGGTACTCGTCGGAGGCGCGGAAGAAGACGGGCACGTCGGGCGGGAACTCCGCCCGGATCGTCTCGGCGAAGCGTCGCCACGAAAACAGCGGCTCGACGCGCTCGTGGGCGACCTGCACGAATCCGAACAGCGTGACTGCGGTCGCCGCGCCCGCGAGCACGGCGGCGCCCACACGCCGGCGGCCGAGGCAGAACGCCGTGGCGGCGAGGCCGAGCCCGAGGGTGACGGCTGCTGGGCGTACGAGGGCCGTGACACCGTAGGCGAGCAGGGTGGGATCGAGGCGCGCAATCAGCGAAGCGGGGTCCCAAAGCGCCGCCGCGAGCGCGCCCAGCGCGACGGTGGCCGGCGGGAGCACGCACCAGCCGAGGCCGACGCGGGCCCGCCCGCGGGCCAGGTCCGCAAGCAGGAGGCCCACCACGAGGGCGACCGCCGGCAATGCCGGCAGCGAGTAGTGTTCGAGCCGGGAGGTAGCCAGCGAAAAGAACCCGAGAACGGTCGCGATCCAGGCGAGCGGAAGTCGCAGCGCCGCCCGCCCTCGCAACGAGCGTGCTGCGTGGATCAATGCGGCCGGGAGTAGCAGGCACCAGGGCAGCGCGCGCACGGCGAACATCGTCCAGAAGAAGCCGAGCGTGTCGGGAATCGAGTCGCGCGGCAGCTTCGCGTCGAAGAAGAAGAGCAGGTGCTGGTTCACCACGTAGTCCCAGAGAAAGCCGGGCGTGCGCACGGCGACGAGAAGGTGCCAGGGGACGACGACGGCCGCGAGCACCGGCAGGCCAAGCGGCGCACGCAGCGCCCCGAGCCGTGCGGCGAGGGTCCGCGGGCGCAGCTCGCCGCTGGCGATCTCCGCCAGGGCAATCGCGCCCCCCGGCAACAGCACCGCGAGGAGGCCTTTGTCGAGGGTCCCGACCCCGATCGTTGCCCAGAACGCGATCGCCGCGCCTGCGGCGCCCCCGCGGCGCAGGCGCACATAGCAGTAGAGCGCCAGTGTCACCGCCAGCATCAGCACCATGTCCGCGCGCAGCATCCGCGCCTCGAGGAGGAAACCCAAGCTGGTGGCGCACGCGACGGCCGCGGCGATGCCGGCCCGTTCGTCGAAGAGCGCGCCACCGAGGAGGCCGGTGACCGCCACGGTTGCCGCCGCTGCGAGCGCCGGCCAGACGCGCGCGTACTCGGTGGGTCCCGCGACCGCGAAGAGGCCCGCCGGCAGCCAGTACATCAGCGGCGGCTTGGTGAGGAAAGGCTCGCCGTTCATGCGCGGGACGAGCCAGTCGCCGGTCGTCACCATCTCGCGCGCCGGCTCGGCGAACATCCCCTCGGTGTCCGAAAAGCCGGGCCGGTCGAGCCGCCAGAGGAGCAGCGGGACAACGAGCGCGACGACCGGCGCGAGCCCGCGCCTCATGCGCCCCAGTACGTGCTTGCCCAGAGCTGGAACATCAGGAGGGTCCAGAGCTCCTTGCGGTGGTTGGCGAGCCCGTGCCGATGGCGCTCCCAGAGGGCGGACACGGCGACGGCGTCGAAGAGGCCTTGCTGGCGGATCCGACTCGGGGCGAGCAGATCGCCCGCGAGGTCACGCAGCTCGCCGCGCAGCCAGGCGCCGACGGGAACGCCGAAGCCGTGCTTGCGACGACGCACGACGGCGCGGGGCAGCACGGCGCGGGCGGCGCGGCGAAGCAGTGGCTTCGTGCACCAGAGGCCGCGGCGCACGCGCGCCGGGAGGCTGAGCGCGTACTCGACCAGGCGGCGGTCGAGGAAGGGGGCACGGACCTCGAGCGCGGAGGCCATCGAGGCGCGGTCGGCCAGCACGAGGTTGTCCTCGGCGAGGTAGTAGATCAGGTCGAGGATGGTGGCGAGGTCGCTCGAGGAGCTTGGCCGCAGGTCGGCGAACCGGTGGCACGCCTCGGCGTAGGGGTCGAAGGCGCCCAGGCGCGCACGGACCTCGCGTGTGAGGACGCGGTGAAGCGCCTCGGGCGCGAAGCTCCCCATCCAACGGAGATGCCGTTCCGCGGCGGGCCGTGCCGCGTCGGCGACGAAGCGGCGCAGCGCGAAGTCGAGGCTCAGGTAGCGGTGCGAGATGGGCAGGCGCTCGACCACGGCGGCAAGCAGGCGGCGAACGGCCACGGGCAGGCGGCGGTAGGCGGCCGCGGCGGTGTGGGCCGTGTGCGTGGGATAGCCGCAGAAAAGCTCGTCGCCCCCGTCGCCGGAGAGCACGACGGTGACCTCGCGACGGGCGTGGCGGGCGAGGAGCACCGCTGGAAGGGCGGTGGGATCCGCAAACGGCTCGTCGAAGATGCGCGCCACCTGGGGGAGCAATGCCGCGACGTCGGCACCCCGCAGGACGACCTCCTGGTGCTCGGTGCCGAGCCGCTGCGCCACCGTCGCCGCCGCGCGACGCTCGTCGTAGCTCGCCTCGTCGAAGCCGATGGCAAAGGTCTTCACCGGGCGCGCCGCGGCAGCGGCGGCGAGCGCCGTGACCAGGCTCGAGTCGAGCCCGCCGGAGAGAAACGTGCCCCACGGCACGTCGCACGCGAGACAGCGGCGCACCGCGGCCTCGAGCAGCGCCAGCACATGGTCGGCCGCGTCTCGGCGGTGGAGCCCCACGATCCGGGAATGTGGGGGGTGCCAGTACACCTCGAGGGTTTCGCGCCCGTCGGTGGCGAGGGTCATGCAGTGTGCCGGGGGCAGCTTGCGCACCTGGCGGAAGATCGCGTGTGGGGCGGGCACGTACTCGAAGGCGAGGTACTGCGCCAGCGCCTCCCAGTCGAGGTCGCGCGAGACCTCGGGATGGACCAGCAACGCCTTGAGCTCCGAAGCGAACAGGAAGCCGTGTGGCAGGCGAACGTAATAGAGCGGCTTCTCGCCGAGCCTGTCGCGAGCGAGGAACAACCGCCGACGCGGCATGTCCCAGAGCGCGAAGGCGAACATGCCCTCGAGGTGTGCGAGGCAGCCCGTGTCGTACTCCTCGTAGGCGTGCAGGATGACCTCGGTGTCGGTGCGCGACGCGAAGCCGTGGCCGCGCCCCCGCAGTTCCTCGCGTAGCGCCTCTGCGTTGTAGATTTCGCCGTTGGCGATCAGCCGCAGCGTGCCGTCCTCGTTCGCGAGCGGCTGGTGGCCGGTGAATAAGTCGTTGACGCGCAGCCGCCGCGCAGTGAGCCCGACGTCGCCGTCCAGCCACGTTCCGTGCTCGTCAGGTCCCCGGTGCACGAGCGCTTCGCCCATGCGTTCGAGAATGGCGCGCGCCGCGGGCGCATGCCCGTCGAAGCCGAGGAACCCTGCGATGCCGCACATGGCGTCAGGTCCCCCGTGCTCGCGTCGGCGACACGTATGGCACCGTCGGGTGCGCGTTGCAATACGCGGAGGCTGCGCGCCTTTACGAACAGGCCCGCTTCTGCGAAGGGAGGCCCTCGCGATGCGAGGTCCGGCGAAAGTAATGCTCGTGCTCGTCACGGTGGCGCCGGTTGCGTGCGGGCGGATCGGGCAGACCCTGCGAGGGCTCGCGTCCGCAGGCGGGGATGACGAGGCGCGCTGTCCGCTCGGCGCCATCGTGCGCGGCGCGGCCGAGCCGGCGGCAGCCGACGTCGTCGTCGCGCCGCTAAAGCGCGCCTGGGAGGCGGCACTCGGCGGCGAGGCCGCGGCGCGCCCGTTCGTGCGCGCGCGGCTCGCAGGCTGGCCCGCGCAGCGCCCGGGCGCGCGCGATCCGCTGCCCGCCGACGACCGAGAGCTCGTCCGCCGGCTCGCGCGCGACACCTGGCGCGGCCTCGAGGCCTTCGTCGACCGCGACGACCACCTGCCGGTCGACCATGTCGTGATCGACGCGGCGCGCGTCGGCGACTACACGAACCCGACCACCGTGGGCCTCCGCATGCTCGCGATCGTCGCCGCCCACGCGCTCGGCTTCGTCACGACCGACGGGGCGGTCGAGCGGCTGCGCAGGCTGCTCGCGACGCTCGACGGGCTCGAGACGTTCCAGGGGTTCTTCTACAACTACTACGACACGACCTCGCTCGAGCGCACGAGCAACTTCGTGTCCTTCGTCGACTCGGCCTGGCTCGTAGCCGGCCTCATGGTGGTGCGCCAGGCGTTCCCCGCGCTCGCCGGGGCGTGCACGTCGCTCATCGCGCGCCAGAACTTCGGCCTCTTCTACGACGCCGCGGCCGGCACGATGACCCACGGCTACTGGGTCGAGCGCGGCACGCCGTCGCGCTACCACTACGGCATGCTCTACGCGGAATCGCGCCTCGGCAGCCTGATCGCGATCGGCAAGGGCGACGTCCCCGAGGCGCACTGGTTCCGCATGGCGCGCACGCTGCCCGCGGGCTGCACGTGGCAGACCGCGACGCCGCAGGGCCGGCGGGTAAAGAGCGTGCGCGGGCACGTGTTCCGCGGCGGGTGGTATGCGTGGCGCGGCACGCGCTACGTGCCCTCGTGGGGCGGGAGCATGTTCGAGGCGCTCATGCCGACGCTCGTCCTCGACGAGGCGCGGTGGGCGCCGGAGAGCCTCGGCGCCAACGACGCCGCGCACGTGCTCGTCCAGCGCCGCTTCGCGCGCGAGGCGCTGGGCTACCCCGTGTGGGGTCTCTCGCCCGCGCGCACGCCGCTCGGGGACGGCTATGCGGAGTACGGGGTGAAGGTGCTGGGCACGCTCGGCTACGGCGCGGGGGCTGTCGCCCCGTATGCCGCGGCGCTCGCGCTCGCGGTCGATCCCGCGGCGGCCATCGCCGACCTGCGCCGGCTCGCCGCGCGCTACGATGCCTACGGGGAGTTCGGGTTCTACGACGCCGTCGATCCGCTCGGCGGCGCGGTGGCGCGGGTCTACCTCGGCCTCGACCAGGCGATGACGCTCGTCGCCGCCGCCAACTGGCTCGAGCCCCACTGCATCCAGGAGCGCTTTGCCGCCGATCCGATCGCGGCGCGCGTGCTGCCGCTGCTCGGCGCCGAGCGCTTCTTCGACTGACGGGGCGATGGCGCGCGTCACGCTGGAAGGGGTCGAGAAGGTCTACGCGGGCGGCACGCCCGCCCTCGCCGACCTCACGCTCGCCGTCGAGGACGGCGAGCTGCTCGTGGTCGTCGGACCGTCGGGCTGCGGGAAGTCGACGCTCCTGCGGCTGGTGGCGGGCCTCGAGGAGCCGACGCGGGGCACGGTGCGCATCGGCGAGGCGGTGGTAAACGGGCTCGCGCCCCAGCGGCGCAACGTGGCGATGGTGTTCCAGGACTATGCGCTGTACCCGCACCTCAGCGCCCGGCGCAACCTCGAGTTTCCCCTGCGCATGCGCCGTCTCCCCCGCGCCGAGGTGGACCGGCGCGTCGAGGCGGTGGCGGCGCTGCTCGACTTGCGCCCGCTGCTCGACCGCCTGCCGCGCGAGCTCTCGGGCGGGCAGCGCCAGCGGGTCGCCATGGGCCGGGCGCTCGTGCGCGACCCGGCAGCGTTCTTGCTCGACGAGCCGCTCTCCAACCTCGATGCGCGGCTCCGCGCGCAGGTGCGCGCGGAGATCCTCGCGATCCAGCGGCGCACCCGCACCACGATGCTCTACGTCACCCACGATCAGGTGGAGGCGATGACGCTCGGCGACCGCATCGCCGTGCTCGACCGCGGCCGCCTCCAGCAGGTCGCGCCGCCGCGCACGCTCTACGAGCGTCCCGCCAACACGTTCGTCGCCGGCTTCATCGGCAACCCGCCGATGAACCTGTTCGCGACGCGGCTCGTCCCGCACGACGGCGGCCTCGCGCTCGCGCTCGCCGGCGCGACCGTGGCGATCGCGCCGCCGCCCGAAGCGGCGGCGCACGCGGGCGCACCGCTCACCGCGGGCGTGCGTCCCGAGGCGCTCGCGCTCGCCGCAGACGGCATCCCTGCAGCGGTGACGCACGTCGAGTGCCTCGGGCACGAGTCGCTCGTCCACGTGCGCGCGGGCGACGTGCCCCTCGTCGTGCGCGTGCCCGGGATGCCGGTGCTCGCCCACGGAGAGGCCGTGCGGGTCGCGATCGACCCGGCCCGCGTCCACCTCTTCGACGCCGACGGCCGGGCGCTGGGTCCTTAGTTAGGAGCCGAGGACGACGCGCACGCGATGCACGCCGCCGTCGGCGAGGAGCGGGATGCGGGCGGCGCCGGCGGCCACCGCGGCCGGCGCGCCGTCGACGGACGCCGTGCGCACGCGGCGCGCGCGCCGCTGCGGATTCGCGACGCCGATCGTGTAGCGCGTGCGGCCGTCGGGGAGGCGCAGACGCACCGTGAATCCCGGCCACGCATCGGGGATCGCGGGCCGCAGGCAGAGCCAGCGTCCTTCCTCCATGCGCAGCCCGAGGATCTCCTCGAGCGCGACCCGCAGCATCCATCCCGCCGAGCCCGTGTACCAGGTCCAGCCGCCGCGGCCGACGTGCGGCGGTGCGCCGTAGATGTCGGCCGCGACCACGTAGGGCTCGACGCGATAGACGGCGAGCGCCGCTGCGCTGCGCGTGTGCCAGACCGGGCCGATGCGCTCGAGGAGCGCGGCGGCGCGCTCGCGCCGGCCGAGACGGGCGAGCGCGGCCACGACCCAGAGCGCGGCGTGCGTGTACTGCCCGCCGTTCTCGCGGATGCCCGGCACGTAGCCCTTGATGTAGCCCGGGTCGTGGCGGCCGCGGTCGAAGGGCGGGGCGAGCAGGCGGACGAGGCCGTCGCGTGCGGAGACGAGGAGGCGCTCGACCGCGTCCATGGCGCGCGCGGCCCGCGCCCGGGACGCGGCGCCCGAGAGCACGGCCCAGGCCTGCACGAGCGCGTCGATCCGACATTCGTCGCTGCGGGCCGAGCCGAGCGGCGTGCCGTCGTCGTAGTAGGCGCGGCGGTACCAGGCGCCGTCCCAGCCGGCGTGGGCGAGTGCATCCCGCAGGCGGCGGCGGCAGGCACGGTAGCGCGCGGCGCGCGCGCGGTCGCCGCGGCGGCGGCAGAGCGGGAGGAAGTCGCCGAGCACGGCGTAGAGGAAGAAGCCGAGCCACACGCTCTCGCCGCGGCCCGCGCGCCCGACGCGGTTCATGCCGTCGTTCCAGTCGCCCGTGCCGATGAGCGGGAGGCCGTGTGTGCCGCGGGTGAGCGCGCGGTCGAGGGCGCGGCAGCAGTGCTCGTAGAGATCGGCCCGGGCGCGGGTGGGCGCGCACTCGAGGTATGCTTCGTCCTCGCCCGGCGCGAGCGGGCGCGCGGCCACGAACCCGATGCGTTCGTCCAAGATCCGCCAGTCGCCCGTGGTGCGCACGTAGTGCGCGGTGAGGTAGGGGAGCCACGCCAGGTCGTCGGAGACGCGGGTGCGGGTCCCGCCGGCGCCCGGGTGCCACCAGTGGAGCACGTCGCCCTCGGGGAACTGGTGCGCGGCGTGCACCAGGAGCTGCGCGCGGGCGAAGTCGGGGCGGTGGGAGACGAGCGCGGCGGCGTCCTGGAGTTGGTCGCGGAAGCCGAAGGCGCCGCCCGACTGGTAGAAGGCCGAACGAGCCCAGAGCCGGCAGGCGAGCGTCTGGTAGGGGAGCCAGTTGTTCACGAGAACGTCGATGGCGGGCACCGGCGTCGCGATCTGCACCGCATCGAGGGTCTCGCCCCAGAAGGTCCGGATGGCCTCGAGCGCGCGGCCGGTCGCGCCGGGGACGCGGTAGCGCACGACCAGCCGCCGGGCAGCGCGCCGGCTCGCCGCCGCGCCGAGCAGAATGGCGCACGCGACCGTCTCCCCGGGACGCAGCCGGAAGGTGAGCTGGAGTGCGGCGCAGGGATCGAGCCCGCGGCCGGTCCGACCGTCGAGCCGCGCGGCGGTCGCGAGCGCGGCCGGGCACGCCGGCGTGCCGCGTCGGCCGAGGAAGGCGGTGCGGTCGCCCGTCACCGCAAGCCGCGCGCCGGGCGGTGCGGCCGCGGCGGCAAAGGCGACCGCGCGCGGGCGGCGCGGATCGTCGGCGAAGAGCAAGCCTGCACGTCGATCGAAGGCGGTACGCACGTGTCCACGGGTCTCTTCGGGCAGCGCCCCCAGCACGAGGTGGAAGTAGGCGAAGAGCGAGAGACGCCGTGGCCGGCGTGCCGTGTTGCGGAGCGTGACCTCGATCACCTTCACGGGATCGCCGCGCGGCACGAAGATGCACGTCTCCTGCGCGAGCCCGTGGCTCGCGTGCCGCCAGCGCGACCATCCGAGACCGTGGCGGACCTCGTAGGGGGCGGCGGCGGGCGTCGGCCCGGGCAGCGGCGACCAGAAGGTGCCGCCATCCTCGTCGCGGATCCAGAGCGCCTCGCCGTGCGGATCGGCGACGGGGTCGTTCGACCAGGGCGTGAGCCGATGGAGGCGGCTGTTGCCGCTCCAGGTGAAGCCAGCTCCCGCCTCGCTCACGAGGCACCCGAACTCCTCGGCGGCGATCACGTTCACCCAGGGCATGGGCGGGCGGGCCGGTGGGTCGAGGTGGAGCACATATTCGCGCCCGCGAGCGGCGAATGCGCTCCTGCCGTGTACGAACGCGCGCGGCGCCGTCGGGGCTGCTGCGGGGCGCCAGCGGCTGCGTGCCTTCGGTGGCGGCGCCGCCGGGTTGTGCCGGCGATCGGCGAGCACCCGGCCGAGCCGCTCGGGGTCGAGGCCCTTTGCCTGCCAGTAGGCGGCGGCCACCGCGGGCCCGAGCGCGCGCGCGCGGGCCTGCGCCGCGGCCGGGACCGCGGGGGCGGCGTAGAGCGCCGCGCCGGCGACCGCGTCGAGCGCGGCGGCATCGGCCGCGCCGAGCCCGAGGCGCCGCAAGAGCGCGCGCTCGGCGTCCTCGGCCCGGGCGAAAACGCGCGCGGGGAATCGGGTGAGCGCGAGCGCTTCCGCGCGCGTCTCCGCGGCGGCGAGGACGAAGACGAGCTCGATTGCCTCGTGCGGCTCGAGCCGAATCACCCGGCGCAGCGCGAGCGCGGGGTCGAGCACCGGACCCACGGCGCCGGAGAGCGGCGCGCGGACGAGGAGCGCCCGGGGTGCTGCGGGCGAGCCGCCGCGGCCGAGGAAGCTTGCCCGGTCGGTCTCGAAGCCGAGCCGGCCGGGACCCGCGAGCACCGCCGCCATCCACGCCGGCGGCTCCTCGGCCCGGCGCGGCCGGCGGTGGGCGAGGAGCGCGCGCGCCGCCGCGACCCACTCCGTCTCGACGAAGAGCTTCGCGAAGGCCGGATGGGCGACGTGCATCCCACGCTCGGCGAGCACCACCTCGGTGTACGTCGTCACCTCGATGCGCCGCGGGCGCGCGCTAAAGTTGTGCAGGCGCACGCGGCGAACCTCCGCGTCGGCGTCGGGGGGCACCGCGACCTCGAGCGTCGCGGCGATGCCGTGCGCGCGCCGGGCGATCGTGACCCGCCCGGGCACGGCGCGGACGGCGTGCGACCCTGGGGGGCGACAGGGCTGGGCGCCGAGTGACCAGAACCGGCCGTCGCGCAGATCGCGCAGGTAGACGAAGATGCCGTCGGCGTCGAGGGTCGGATCGGCCGCCCAGCCGGTGAGCGCGAGGCCGCGCCAGAGCGAGCAGCCCGTTCCGGCGGCGGTGAGCAGCACCGTGTAGCGGCCGTTGGAGAGCAGGCGGGCGTGCGGGATCGTATCGGCGTCCCGCCCGAAGCCGTGCGCCGACACGCTAGTAGCTCAGCACGACGTCGGCCGGCACGCGCGCGATCACGACGCGGTCGGCGGAGAAGGTGTCGACGGGCTCGCCGTCGACCGTGACCGCGCGCAGCGGCCGCTCGAAGGGGGAGACGACGACGATCTTGCCCGCCGGCACGGCGAGGTCGCCCGCGAGGCGCAGCCGCACCGCATCGGGGCCCTCGGCCCGCAGCGTGTAGTTGAGCACGCCGTAGTAGGTCGGCAGCCGCTTGACGCGCACCCCGGGCGCGGCCGTCACCCAGGCGGCCGGGATGCCGGCCCCCAGCACGAGCGCGTCGTCGGCTTCGCGCTCGTAGGCGAAGAGCGTGCGCACGGCGCGCACGAACTCCGCGCCGACCCAGGTGTGCGGCATGTCGCCGATGAAGCGCGCCTCGGCCGGATCCCGAGCGGCGATCTCCGCCCACTCGTTCCAGCCGAGCGGGCGGCGGTCGGCGAGAAGCCAGTCGAGCAGCGCGAGCGCGCGGCTCCGCTCGCCGAGGAGAACGAACGCCCCCACGTTGCGGACCTCGTAGGGCGAGTAGGCCTCCCACGTGCTCTCCGTGCGCCGGCGCTCGAACTCCGCCCAGTAGCGGTCGAAGGTACGGCGGAGCGCGGGCTCGGGGAGCCTGCTCAAGTCGTCGCCCGGGGTGAGCGCGATGGCGGTCGACGTGGGATCGAAGTCGCCGAGCTCGACCGACCCGGGGATGTAGTCGAGGCCGCGCTCCTCGAGGGTGCGGGTGATCGAGGCGGCGAGCGTCTGGCGAAACCCGTCGCGCAGCGCCGCAAACCGCGCCGCGTGCTCCTCGTCGCCGACGACGACCGCGAGCATCGCGGCATCGGCGAGCCCGCGGAGCGCGAAGAAGTCGTCCCAGTAGGAGTGCACGGGGTGCGCCGCGTAGCCTTCGTGGCTGATCGATTCCGGCAGGAGGCCGTAGTACGCCTGCTTGTCGGGCGCCCGGTACTCGTCGGTGAGGCGCCGCTTGCGCAGGCCCTCGAGATACTCGACCGTCCGCACGACCTGCGGCCAGAGGTCGTTGACGAAGCCCGCGTCGCGGGTGAAACGGTAGTACTCGGCGATCGCGTAGAGGAAGGCGCCGGGGCTGTCGTGCTCGGGCACGGGGTCGGCGCCGCGGCGGTCGACGCAGCAGGGCACCTTGCCGTCGGGAAACTGGTAGGGGGCGTACCAGCGCAGGAAGTCGCGCACGACGGCGGGAAAGCCGGTCTCGAGGAGCGCCGTCGAGATGAGCGCCCCGTCGCGGATCCACGAACGCGCGTAGTTGCGCGGTCCGGGCCGCAGCGCGGGGCCGTCGCGGTTGAGGAGCGCGTAGGCGACGCTGGTCCGCAGCGTCTGCACGACGGGCTCTGCGGCCGGCGGCAGCGCGATCTCGACGCGGTCGAGCAGCCGCGTCCACGCCTGCGTCGTCTCCGCTTGGCGCTCGGCGACGAAGCCGGGCGCGCTCTCGGCGGTGAGGCCGGCGGGCGTGAGGACGTGCGGCTCCTCGAAGGGGATCGCGAGGTCGACCTCGGCATGCGCCTTGGGCTCGAGGTAGAGGTTGTACTGGAAGGCCCCCGAGGCGAAGCCGAAGGGATCGGTCACCTCGCTGCGCGGCGGCACCATGCCGCGGGCGACGAAGTGCATCACCTGCCCCTCCTCGAAGGTGGCGGCGCCGAAGTAGTCGGGGGGCGTGAGGGAGACGACGGCGCGATCCCGGTCGACCCAGGCCGTGCGCCCGTCGAAGCGGATCTCGCGGACGTGCGTGACGCCGCCCGGGGCGTCGAGGGTCTGCCACGGCGGGTTCACCTGGAACGGACGGACCGCGAGGAACAGCTCGACGGGCTCGCCGCGCTCCCCGCGGTTCTCGACGCGATAGCGCGCGAACAGCATCGCCTTCCCCGGCTCGCCCGCGGCAAAGGCGGTGATCGTGAGCGCGAGATCGCCGTGGTCCCACACCACCGACGGGATCGGCAGCGAGCCGCCCTCGAGCCGCTGCGTCGTGCGCACGCCGTCCCAGGTGACGAGCCCGGCGTCGGTGTGCAGGAAGGGCTCGATCGAGAACGCGCCGCGGTCGACCTCGAGCATGCCCTCCTCGTTGAGGAGCGCCTCCCGGCCGCCGCCGTTCACGCCGACCACCGTCCAGTAGGTCTGCCGGCCGTAGAGATACTTGGGGTACATGCCCGGCGGCGCGTCGCGGGCGATCGCCTCGAAGAAGCGGTTCGGCGAAGCCGAGAACTCGACCGGCTCCACCGCGAGCGCGCGGATGCCGTAGCCGCGTCCGCGGCTGCTGTGTAGCAGCACGAGCCGCACGAAGCGCGACTCGGCGTCGGGCATGTAGATGTAGTCGCGGCCGCCGTGGCCGGTGGTGGTGTGGTACGCCGTCGTCCACTGCGCGCCGTCGTTCGACACCTGCACGTCGAACGCCGTGGCGTAGTCCTCCGGATCCCAGTCGAGCACGAGCCCGCCGAACTCCCGGTTGCGCCGGAAGTCGAGCATGAGCCACTGCTCCCGCGGCACCGGCTCGCTCCGCCAGCCCGCCGCCTGCCCGCCGTCGAGCACGAGCGCGGGATCGTGGCCGGCGGCGGTGGTCGAGGCCTGGACGTCGGGCGGGCCCGCGGGTCCGGCCGGCTCGCGCGGCTCGAACTCGAGGTCGCCGATCCACACCGATCCAACGCCCCCTTCGCCGGCGGAAATCGCGATCTCGATCGCCCCCACCTGCCGCAGCTCCCCGGGCACCCCCCAGGCGAAGGCGATGCGCGACTTGCGCACCGTGATCCGCTGCCAGTCGCGCGGGAAGGCGAAGTCGCGCTGGTTGTCCCACCACACGCTGCGGCCCCGCGGGTCGATCAGCTTGAACTCGAAGTTGTTCGGGTGGGCCTCGCCGCGGAGATCGAAGCTGAAGGCGTAGTTCTCGGGCAGCGCCAGCGAGACCGCCTTGCGCACGATGACGTAGCCGCCGCCCCCGTTGAGGTCGAAGCCGATGCGCATGGCCATGCCGTGCGGCCCCGGCTCCTGCGTGAGCCAGACGTGCGTGCCTTCCGACGCGCTCGCCGTCCAACCCTCGAGGCTCCGGAAGTCGTCGAGCACGATCTTCTCGGCAGCGGCCGCCCGGGCGGCGAGGGCGGCGAGCAGCACGAGCACGGCGCAGGCCCGCACGCGCGCCTATTCCTTCACCCCGCCCGCCAGCACGCCGGCGACGTAGTGGCGCTGGAGCGCGAGGAAGAGCACGACCACGGGCAGCACCGTGAGCACGGCGCCGGCGGTCATGAGCTCGACGTCCTGGACGTGCTCGCCCGCGAGGCTGGCGAGCGCCACCGGCAGCGTGTAGCGGTCGCGGTCGGCGAGCACGATGAGCGGCCACATGAAGTCGTTCCACGCGCCCATGAACGTGAAGAGCGCGAGCGTGACCAGGACCGGGGCGCAGAGCGCGAGCCCCACCGAGCGATAGATGCGGAGCTCGCCCGCGCCGTCGACGCGCGCGGCGTCGAGGACGGCGTCGGGGATGCCGAGCGCGTACTGCCGCACGAGCACGATGCCGAAGACGCTCGCGAGCCCGGGCACGATCACGCCCGCGTAGGTGTCGACGAGACCCAAGGCGCGCAGCAGGAGGAAGAGGGGCAGCATCGCCACCTGCCCGGGGATGACGAGCGCCGCGAGGAGCAGGCGAAAGACGCGGTCGCGGCCGGCGAAGCGGAGCTTGGCGAGGGCGTAGCCGGCCATCGAATCGAGCACGACCGCGGCGAGCGTCACCGCCGCGGCGATGGCGGTGCTGTTGAGGAAGCAGCGCCCGAGGTCGAGACGGGTGAGCAGCGCCCGGTACTGCGCGAGCGTCGGCGCGCGCGGGAGCACGTGGAGCGGGAGCGTGGTCGCCTCGCCGCTCGCCATGAACGACGCTCCGACCATCCAGACGAACGGCAGGAGCGTGAGCCCGGCGAGCCCGCCGAGCACCAGGTGCGCCGCGACCACCGGGGCCCGCCTCATCGCATGCCTCCCCGCCCCGGTGCGCTCGCCGCGCGGCGCAGCCGCAGCTCGAGCAGGGTGAGCCCGAGCACGATCGCGAAGAGGACGAAGGCGATCGCGGAGCCGGTCCCGAGATTCCACCACCGGAACCCTTCCTCGTACATGAGGAGCGCCACGCTGAGCGTGCGGTCCGCCGGCCCGCCCTGGGTCATCACGTAGGGCTCGGCGAAGAGCTGGAAGTAGCCGATCATCGTGATCACGGCGACGAAGGCGAGCGTGGGGGCGAGCAGCGGGAGGGTCACGCGGCGAAGCCGCTGCCAGGCGCCGGCGCCGTCGAGCCGGGCGGCCTCGTCGAGCTGCGGCGGGATGCTCTGGAGGCCGGCGGCGAAGATGAGCGTGTCGAAGCCGAAGTTCTTCCAGACCGCGAGCAGGATGAGCGCCGGCATGGCCCAGCGGGGATCCCCGAGCCAGTCGATCGGCGGGAGGCCGATGTGGCCGAGCAGGGCGTTCAGCAGCCCGAAGCGCGGCTGATAGAGGAATCGCCAGACGACTGCCACGGCGACGAGCGTCGTGACCACCGGGAGGAGGAACACGGTGCGGAAGAGGGCCTTTAGCCGCACCGTCCGCGCCTCGACGAGGAGGGCCGCGCCGAGCGCCACCACCACCGAGAGCGAGCCGCCGACGAGCACGAAGTAGGTCGTGTTGCCGAGCGCCGTCCAGAACCGCGGCTCGGCGAGCAGGTGGCGATAGTTGGCGAGGCCCACGAACCGCAGCCGCGCCGGGTCGCCCACGGTGTAGACGTCGAAGTCGGTGAAGCTGAGCGCGAGCGCCGCCACGACCGGCAGGAAGAAGAAGACGCCGATCGTGCCGAGCGCCGGGGCGAGCAGCACCCACGCGGGATTCATGCGGAGCCGCTGCATCTCACCGCTCGGGCTGCGCGAGCAGCCAGCGGCGCTTCTCCAGCACCCGGTCGACGTCCCGGTCGAGCGCCTCGAGCGCGCCGTCGATGTCCATCTCTCCGCGGATGGCCGCCTCCCCGTACCGCGCGATCGCGCTCGCGATGCGCTCCCACTCGGGGATCTTGGGGGTCGGCCGCACGTGTTGCAACTGCAGCCAGAAGGCCCGCGCGCGCGCATCGGCCGGGAGGCCCGCGGCCTCCCAGGCGCTCCGGCGCGCCGGCAGGTCGCCGGTGAGCCGGTAGAACCGCACCTGCTGGGCCGGCTCGGCGAGATACTCGACGAGCGCCCAGGCGTCGTCCTTGCGCGGCGAGGTGCGGGCGACGACGAGGCTCGAGCCGCCGGCGAGCGAGGTCCCCGGCGCGGTGCCGTCGGGCGCGGGCAGCGGCGTCGTGCTCCAGCGCTCGGCGAGCGCCGCCGGGAGTCGGCGGGCGAACTCGCCCAGGTTCCACGGGCCCGTCAAGTAGACCGAGAAGGTTCCGCGGGCGAAGTCCTGGTAGATGTTGGCGACGGCCGTGTCGCCGACGGGGGCGAGGCCGCGGTGGAAGAGATCGAGGTAGAACGCGAAGGCCGCGCGAAAGGCGGGGCTTTCGAAGTCCCCGTAGCGGTCGCCGTCGCGGAGCAGGGCCGCGCCCCACTGCATGCCGAGGATCACCGGCGCCTCCCATTCGCGCAGCGGCAGCAGGATCGCCCAGGTCCCGGGCCCGGCGGCCGCCTGCATGCGCGGCATTGCCGCGAGCCAGCCGGCCCACGTGGTCGGCGGGCGGGCGAAGCCGGCCGCGGCGAGCAGGTCGGTGCGGTAGAAGAGGAGCCGGGTGTCGACGTACCAGGGCACGCCGTAGGTGACCCCGTCGATCACGGTTGCCGCGAGGATGCCCGGGAAGTAGTCCTCCGCGCGCACGGCGAGGGAGCGGGCGAGGCGGTCGTCGAGCGGTTCCAGGGCGCCGAGCGCGACCAGCTCGGGAAGCCACGTATTGCCCACCTGGAGCACGTCGGGCATCGCCCCGCCGACGAAGGCCGTGAGCAGCTTCTCGTGCGCGGCGCTCCAGGGAATCTGCTGCACGCGCACGCGCAGCCCGGGCTGCCGCCGCTCGAGGTCGGGAAGCAGCTGCGCCACCACCTCGCCCTCGCGGCCGAGGGCCCAGAGGCGCAGCGCGGGCCGGCTCTCGCGGCGGCAGGCCGCGGCGGCGAGGAGCAGCACCGCCGCGAGCGAGGACCGGACGGCGCTCAAGGCTCGGCGAATGGGCGGCCCCAGCGCCGGGCGCGCTCGCCCGGCAGGGTCCAGACGCGGCGGTGCAGCTCGTCGGTGAGCCCGGGGTCGAGGAGCAGCGTGCGGCGCTCGCGCGCGGAGATGCCTGCGGGGCCGTCTTGCAGCGCATGCTCGAGGAGCGCCTGGCGGGTCGCGCGCAGCCCTCCGCCCGCCATCCGCTCGCGGCCGAGGAGCGCGCGGTGGAGCGCGTTCGTGTACGGATCGACGGCGACGCGCACGAACCCGTCGCGCTCGGTGGGCGGGATCGCCGCCTCGGCCTGCCGCGCCTCCGCGAGGCAGTTCGCCAGGTCGCGGAGCTCGGGCGGTGGGGCGTGCTCTTCCGGGATGAGGAAGAGCCCCCAGCGCCGGGCGCGCTCGCCGGCGCGCACGCGGCTCGTGATCGTCGAGACGGGCACGGCCAGGATGAGCGCGCCGATGATCGGGGTCACCCACCAGAAATAGTGGGGGTTGAGCCAGAGGAGCGCCGCCCCCCACGCGCTCGCCCAGAGCGTGTCGAAGCCGTGCTGGCGCAGCGCCTCGCGCCACGTCGTCTCGGCATCGCCGCGCTCCTGCGAGCGCCAGGTCACCGTGCGGCCGAGGAGGTTCAGGACCACGAAGCGGCTGTGGAAGACCATGCGGATCGGCGCGAGGAGGCTCGAGAGCACGATCTCGAGGGCCACGCTGGCCGCGAGGCGCACGACCCCGCCGTACGGCCGAGCCCCCTCGGGCTGGCGCAGCACGAGCACGATGCTCAGGAGCTTCGGCAGGAACAGCAGCATGCCGATCACCGCGAGCAGCGAGAGCGCCCACTCCGGCCGCCACACCGGCCACTCGGGGAAGAGGCTCGGCCCGTGCGGGAAGTACTCGTGACCGACGAGCACGTTGACGATCGCCTCGACGGTGCTGAGCGTGAGGAAGGCGAACCACAGCAGCGCCGACATGTAGGAGAGGGCGCCGTTCAAGAAGAGCGCGCGGTGGGCGCCGAACAGCCCCTCGGTGAACACGAGCCGGAGGTGCTGGAGATTGCCCTGGCACCAGCGGCGGTCGCGGCGCATCTCCTCGAGCAGGGTCGAGGGCACCTCCTCCCAGCTCCCGCCGAGGTCGTAGGCGAGCCAGAGGGTCCAGCCCGCGCGGCCCATAAGGGCTGCCTCGACGAAGTCGTGGCTCAGGATCGCGCCGCCGAGCGGCTCGCGGCCAGGCAGCCGCGGCAGCGCGCAGTGGTCCATGAAGGGCTCGAGGCGGATGATCGCGTTGTGGCCCCAGTACTGCCCGTCGCCGAGCTGCCAGTAGTGGAGGCCCGCGGCGAACATGGGGAGATAGACGTGGCTCGCGAACTGCTGCACGCGCGCGAACAGCGAGCGGCGGTTCACCGCCACGGGGGCCGTCTGGATCATGCCCACGTGGGGATGACGGTCCATCAGCGCGACGAGCCGCGCGAGGGTCTCGCCGGTCATCAGGCTGTCGGCGTCGAGCATGACCATGTAGCGGTACTGCCGCCCCCAGCGGCGGCAGAAGTCGGCCACGTTGCCCGCCTTCCGCTCGATGCGCACCTTGCGGCGGCGGTAGAAGATGTGGTCGAAGCCGTCGGTGGCGCGGCACCAGGCGAGCCAGGCCTCCTCCTCCTTGACGGCGATCGACGGATCCGCCGTGTCGCTCAGCACGAAGAAGTGGAAGCGGTCGAGGACCCCCGCGCGCGCGAGCGAGCGGTGGATGGCGCGGAGCCCGGCGAACACCCGATCGACGGGCTCCTCGCAGATCGGCATCACGATGGCGGTGCGGGCGCCGGGCGCGAGCCCGCCCGCGGCGGCATCCGGGTCGAGGCGCGTGATCGCGAAGCGGTCGCGGCCGCGCAGCAGGATCGCGAAGCCGAACAGCGCCGTCCAGAAGCCGATCGAGATCCAGCCGAAGAGCGCACCGAAGAAGATCGTGATCGCGACCTCGAGCCAGGTCTCGCCGCGGTGGGGGAGGACGTGCACCATGAAGCGGCTCGCGACGGCGGTGGGGAGGAGCACGAGCACGGCGAGGAGCAGGCGGCGGCGGTGCGCGACCCGCGTCCAGCGCAGCCCGCGGCGCAGCCGGCGCAGCGGGCTGCCGTAGAGCGCACGCTCGGCCGGAAGGCTCGCGGCGCGCCGGCGGTGGCGTCCGAGGAGCCGGCGGAGGAGATGGTGCTCGATCGGCTCGGAGGTCATCGAGCGGCGGCTGAGCGCGGGCGCCGAGCGGAGTGCGCCGTCGCGCACGGGCACCTGCCGGGGGCGGGGGCCGGGTACATCGCGCGGCGTCTCGCCGGCAAGCAGGCGGTCGAGCCGCCAGGCGAGAAACGGCTCGAGACTCTCGAGGTCGGCCGCCACGCGCGGATGACGCTCGAGCACGAGCGTGCGCAGCGCGCGCAGGGTCTCGGTCGAGGCGTCGGCCCCGTCCTCCCAGGGGCCGGCGAGCGCCCGCTCGACGGCCGCCTCGGCGAGCCGCTCCGCCTCCGCCGCCGCGAGGCCGAGCGCCGCTGCGTAGGCGCGGGCGCGGGCGTGCGCGCCCCGCCAGTCCTGGAGCAGCCGCTCTGCGGGAACCTCGAAGTGCCGCGTCGGCGGCGCGGCGGGCTCGAGCGGTGCCCGCGTCACGGCAGCATCACGTAGGACCAGGTCTCGGTGAGCGTGCTGCCGTTCTCGTCGAGGAAGGCGCGCAGCTCGATCGGCTGCCGCTTCTTCGGGCGGACCTCGAAGGCGAGCCGCCAGCCGCCCACGAAGGGATTGTGCACGACCTGCTGGTTGATGATCTCGGCCACCTCGTCGCCCCCGAGCACGGTGACGACGCCCCGCAGGATCCGGTCCGCGGGAATGGCGGCGAGCTGCTTGCCCGCAAAGTCGATCACGAAGCGGCGCGTGTCCTTGCCGGTGCCGCCGTCCTGGCGGGTGGAGACCACGCGCCCCCCGGGCGGCCGCGAGGGATCGTCCCCGTACCAGGAAAGCGTGTAGGCGAAGGTGACGGGTGTTCCGGGGTGCGCAGGCGTCGCCGGCACCCAGTAGGCGACGACGTTGTCGTTGGTGTCGGTGCTCGTCGGGATCTCGACCAGCTCGACGTGCCCGGGGCCCCAGTCGCCGTCGGGCACGATCCAGACGCTCGGCCGCCGCTGCGCCTGCGTCTCGAGGTCCTGGTAGTGGTCGAAGTCGCGATCGCGCTGGAGGAGGCCGAAGCCGCGGAGCCCGTCGGCCTGGAAGGCGTTCACGTTGAGCACGGTCGGGTTGTCGAGCGGCCGCCACAACCACTCGCCGGTTGCAAAGGCGACGAGGAGCCCGTCGGTGTCGTGGGCCTCGGGGCGGAAGTCGTTGAACCAACGCGGGGTGTTTTCCCCGTGAAAAAACATGCTGGTGAGGGGCGCGATGCCGAGCTTGTGCACGTCGCGGCGCAGGAAGAGCCGGCAGGTGGTGTGCACGACCGTCGGCTCGCCGGGATCGATGCGGAAGCGATACGCCCCGGTGAGGCTCGGGCTGTCGAGCAGCGCGTAGACCGTGATCTCCCGGTCCCGGGGTTTCGGCTGCACCAGCCAGAACTCGCGAAAGTAGGGAAACTCCTCGCCCCGCGGCTCGGCGGTGTCGACGGCGAGGCCGCGGGCGGACTGGCCGAAGACCTCGTCGCGGCCGAGCGCCCGAAAGTAGCTCGCGCCGAGGAACACGATGACCTCGTCGTAGTAGTCGGGCCGCTTGATCGGGGCGTGGATGCGGAAGCCGGCGAACCCGAGCTTCTGCGGCACGCGGCTCGCGAAGTCGTTCTTGCCGTAGTCGAACTCGCTCGGGGAGAACGCCACGGGCTCGACGCCCGTGGGCGTGACCACGTTAACCTGCACGAGCCGGTCGTAGTAGAGGCCGGGATGGAAGAACTGCACCTGGAAGGGCAGGTGGCGATCCCGCCAGAGCGCGTGCTCGGTGCGGAAGCGGATGTCTCGCCACTGGTCGTAGGTGATCTTGAGGAGCCAGTCGGGCACCGCGCCCCGCGGGTCGTGGAAGGGCTTGGCCGCGAGGTGCGCCGCGCGCTCGGCCACCGCCTCGAAGTCGAAGCCCGCCGCGCGCGCGCCGCCACCGGACGCGAGCACGACGGCGAGGGCGAGAACGCCCATGGCGGACCGGGAGGCGAGAAGGGGAGCCCGCGTCCGCAGCATCGGCAAGCTTGGGCTACTGGCACGCAAGGCGCGCCTGGTCAAGCGTTGGCGGGCACGGCGCCCCATCGCCGCAGTCGCCCCTGACGCCAGCGCCAGAGCGCGCGCAGCAGGGCGGCCCGCGCCGCCGCTGTCGTCCCGCCCGTCTCGACGACGACGTGCGGCTCGTCCGGCCCCGGTGGCGCGTAGGCGGCGCGCTGGGCGAGGTAGGTCTCCCAGCGCGCGTCGGAGACCGACGGCTCGACGGCGCGCCGGGCGAGCCGTTCGCGCACGACCGCCTCGGGTGCCGTGCAGACGACGAGCAGCCACGGGCGTCGGTGTCGGCGGGCGATCGCGGCGAGCGCGGCGCGGTCCTCCCGCCGGGCCCACGTCGCATCGAGGATCACCGACTCGCCCGCGGCGAGCGCCGCGTCGGCCTTGGCGACGAGGGCGGCGTAGACGGCCGCCCGGGCCGCTGGCGTGTAGAGCGCGGGCGGTCCGGGCGCCTTTGCCGGGAGCCCCGCGTGCGCCTTGCGCAGGGGGTCGGAGGCGAGCAGGCAAAAGCCGGTCGCCTCGGCGAGGGCGCGGGCGACGGTCGTCTTGCCGGTGCCGCTGAGCCCCCCGACGGCGATCAGCACGGGCCCGCCCGCGCCCCACGCGTAGCGACCCGCGAGCGCGAGGTGCCGGCGGGCGCGCTCGGCGGCGGCCGTGCGCGCGGGCGCGTCGACCTCGGGCTCCTCGCTCACGAGCCCCTCGACCTTGCCGCGAATGGCGGCGCGGTGGCAGGCGTAGAAGGGCAGGAGGTGGTGGAGGTCGGGATCGGACGCCGCCTGGGCGTAGGCGGCGGCGAAGCGGCGGGCGAGCGCGGGCTGCCCGAGCGCCTCGAGGTCCATGGCGAGGAACGCGACCTCGGCCGCGACGTCGGTGCAGCGGAACGCGTGCGAGAACTCGATGCAGTCGAAGACGTAGATGCCGGGCGGGAGCGGCGGATCGCCCGGCGCGCCAGGCACCGGGTCGTCGACGAAGCAGACGTGCTCGGCGTGGAGATCGCCGTGGCCCTCGCGGATGCGGCCGGCGTGCTGCCGCGCGCGAAGCAGCGTCTCGTGCCGGCGCACGAACGTGGGTCCGAAGTCCGCGAGCACCTCGTGGTCCTCGGCGGCGAGCAGCCGTCCCACGAACGCACGGAGCTCCGCGACGTTGCGCCGCCACTGGTCCTCGACCCGCTCGGGATCGGCGTGCGCGGCGACGGTCGCGTCCGCCGGTGCGGCCGCGTGGAAGGCGGCGAGGCGGACGGCGAGCGCATCGAGGCGTGCCGCGAGCCGCTCGCCGCGGCGGACGAGCGTGCCGAGCATCCGCTCGGCGGGTAGGCGGCGCATCCAGACGACGTGCTCGACCGGCGTGCCCGTGCCGCCGAGCGCAAGCCGGCCGTCCGCCTCGCGCGTGACCGCCAGGACGCCGCGGTAGACGGGCGCGGCCAGCCGGCGGTTGAGACGCACCTCCTCCTCGGCGTAGTGGCGGCGGCGCTCCGGCGTGCTGAAGTCGAGAAAGGCGAAGCGGACGGCCTTCTTGAGCTTGTAGACGTGGGGGCCGGCGAGGAAGACGTGGGAGATGTGCGTCTGCACGTGCTCGACGCACGCCGGGCGATGGGCGTACGTCTCGGGTCGGACGAGGGCGGCGACCACCTCCTCCTGCTCCTCCATCGGCGCCCACGTCTACCTCCGACGCACGCAGAAGGCACGCGGGTTCGCAGCTCCCGGAGGACGAGCGCCCTGCCCGTGCCAGGGGTGCGATACGCGCGCCGATCGACGCGGATTTTGCCTGGCACGCATTTCGCTCTGGACGACGACCGAGGAGATCGTCGCGATGTTTCCTGGCCGTGTGGCCGACTGGATGAAGCACCCCGTGCATCACGTGAAGCCGAGGGATTCCGTGCGGCACGCCCGCGCGCTCTTGGAGCGGTATCGCATCAACCAGCTGCCGGTCGTGGTCGACGATCGGCTGGTCGGGATCGTCACGGACCGCGATCTGCGCGACGCCTTCCCGGCCGTGCCGGAGGTCTCGGCCGCGCTGCGTAGCGGCGACCTTGGCAGCACGCCGGTCGAGGACGTCATGACCCGTGCGGTGATCACGGTCGCGCCGAGCGATGTGCTCACCGAGGCCGCGCAGCGGATGCGGCGCGAGCGCATCGGCGCCCTGCCGGTGGTGGACAACGGCCACCTGGTCGGCATCCTCACGCGCAGCGACATGCTCGCCGCCTTCATCGCGCTCGCCGCGGGCACGGGGGAGCCCCAAACGCCGGTGGCGCGCGCGGGCCTCGGGTCGGCGCGGCGCCGCGACGGCGTGTGAACCCGCGGGTTCGGTGCGGTATCATGCGCGCGTGGCCGTCGGTCGCTCGCTCGGGCGCGGGATGCTCGCCGTGCTGCTCCTCGCCTGCGTGCTGCGGGAGACGGGGCAGGCCGAGGTCGATGTCCGCGCGGAGACCGCGGCGATCGCCCGGCTCCTCGCCGCACCGGGTCCCGTCGTCCTCGACGACGAGGCGCTCGACGCCGAGCGCCTGCGCACGCTCTACGGCGAGCGCGGCGATGCCCCGCTGTGGACCGCGGGTGCCGATGCGGCCGCCCGCACCGCGGTGCTCGCCGCGACCTTCGGCGACGCGGGCTCGCACGGCCTCGACCCGGCGGCGTACCACGTGGCCGGCATCGAGCGGCGGCGCGGCACGGGCGATCCCGTGGTCGCCGCGGAGCTCGACGTGCTCCTCACCGATGCGCTCATGCGCTACGCCGTCGACGTCCACGTTGGCCGCGCCGCCCCGACGCGCCGCAGCCCCGAGGTCGATCTGCCTCCCCGGCAGCTCGACCCCCTCGCGGCCGTGACGGAAGCCGCCGCGGCACCGGACCTCCGCGCCTGGCTCGAGGCGCTCGCCCCGCAGCACCCCGAGTACGCCCGCCTGCGTGCGCTGCTCGCGCGCTACCGGGCGATCGCCGCGGCAGGGGGCTGGCCGGTGTTGCCCGAAGGCCCGAAGCTCGAGGTCGGCGCCGTCGGGCCTGCGGTGGCGATGCTGCGGCGGCGGCTCGCGGCCACGGGCGACCTGCCTGCGGCGGCGGCCCGCGGGAGTCGCTTCGACGCCGCGGTTCGCCGGGGCGTGCAGGCGTTCCAGCGCCGGCATGGCCTCGTGCCCGACGGCGTGGTGGGGGCGGCGACGCGCGCGGCGCTCGACGTCGACGTGGACACGCGCCTCGACCAGATCGTCGCCAACCTCGAGCGCTGGCGCTGGCTCCCGGACGACCTCGGCGCGCGCTACGTCGTCGTCGACATCCCGGCCTTCACCGCGGCGCTGGTCGAGGACGGCCGCCCGGTGCTCACCATGCCCGTGGTCGTGGGGCGCCCCGACCGCATGACGCCGATTCTCGCCGCGCAGATCACGCGGCTCACCTTCAACCCGAGCTGGACCGTGCCGACGACGATCGCCGACCACGACATGCTCGGGCGCATCCGCCGGGACGCCTCGTACTTCGCGAGCGAGGGCATCCGTGTCTACAGCGGGCCGCCGGGCGACCGCCACGAGATCGATCCGGCGACCGTCGACTGGCGCCGCTCGCGGCTGGGCGGGCTCAAGCTGCGCCAGCCGCCGGGGCCGAAGAATCCCCTCGGCCGGGTGCGCTTCGACATGCCGAACATCAACGGCGTCTATCTCCACGACTCGCCGGCCCGGAGTCTCTTTCGCCGCCCGGTGCGCGCCTTCAGCTCGGGGTGCGTGCGCCTGGGCGACGCGCTCGAGCTTGCCTGGCGGCTCCTCGACGACCTGCCGGCGTGGACGCCGGCGCGCCGCGCCGCGCTGCTCGAAAGCTGGCAGACGCGCACCGTGACGCTGCCGACCCCGGTGCCCGTCTATCTTCTCTACCGCACCGTCTGGGTCGACGAGGAAGGTGTCGCGCACTTCCGCGCGGACCTCTACGGGCACGATCGCCGGCTCGTCGAGGAGCTCCGCCGCCCGCGCGCGGGACTGCCTGCCGCCTGATCACGGGATGAGCCCGGCGCGCCGGCTCGCGGCGAGCGCGTCGATCGCCTCCGCGCGGCGGAGCGCCCGCCGGATCTCCTCGGCGAAGGCGGCCCGCCGGGCGATGAGCTCGGGGCCGCCGGGCTCGAGCAGACCGCGGTTCTGGGCGAGCTTGAGCCCCGTCTCGAACAGCGCGCGCGAGACCGACTCGGCGCTGCGGATGCGGCGCTGGAGCTGATACTGACGGCCGAGGGCGAGGCAGCGGCGCAAAAACGCTGCGGGCTCGACGGGGGCCGCTGCCTCGTCGCGCGCGAGCGCGTCGCCCACCACCTGGTAGGCTTCGAGGAACGGCAGGAGCACGCGGTGCGCGCTGAAGGGCCGGAAGCGGCGCACGAGCGCCTGAATCGCGGCTGGCCCCGCGGCGAGGCTCGCCTCCCACGCGGGGTCGTGCAGCGCGATCTCCGCCCGTAGCTCGTCCCGAAAGCGCTCCTTGTCGGCGAAGAAGAACTCGAACTTGAGGAGGTCGCGCAGGCGTGCCGCCTCCTCCCAGAACGCCGCGCGCAGATCGGCTTTGTCGGCCTCGGCGGCGCCGAGCAGCGCGAGCTCGGCGATCGCAGCGCCGACGAAGAAGTGGATGATCGTGTTGCGGTAGTAGGCCGCGACGAGGTGCTTCTCGGGGCCGATCGCGTAGACGGGCTCCGCCCCCTCGGCAAAGCAGGCGACCACCCCGTTCGCCACGAGGTCGTCGAGCGCGCGGCGGACCGCCTCGGGGCTGCCGAGGTCGAAGTCGTCGGTCGTGGGCAGATTCCGGCGGCGCACGTAGTCGAGGAGATTCGCGAGCGCCTGCACGGTCTCGCCCACGCTGAGCGCGCGGTCGCCGCGGCCGAGCAGCGCGAGCGTCACCAGGGAGGTCGGCGTGATCGGCGTCACGCGGTTGATGCGCACGCAGATCTCGAAGGCGAGCTTCTGGACGGCGAGGGTCCGCTCGTCCGGCGGCGGTCCCACCGCGGCGTCGACGGGCCCGAGCGCGCGCGCGAGCGAGAGCGGCTCCCCGAAGCGAATGTGAATGCCGCCGTGCCGGCGGCGAAGCCCGCGCACCACGCGCACGAACCAGCGCAGGCTCTCGCGCTGCTTGGCGGCGCCGCGCAGCTCGGCGGCGTAATCGCCGACGTCGGGAATCTGGTCGTAGGCGATGGCGACCGGGATCAGGTGCACGTCCTCGGCCTTGCCGCGCCGGTAGGCGTCGACCACCATGGCGAGCAGCCCGAACCGCGGTGGCAGAAGCTTGCCCGAGCGGGATCGCCCGCCCTCGATGTACCACTCGAGCGGAAAGCGCTTTTCCACGAGGTAGTCGACGTAGTGGCGCAGCACGAGCTTGTAGAGCGGATCGTCCTTGAAGCTGCGGCGGATGAAGAAGACGCCGCTGCGCCGCACGAGCGGGCCCACCGGGAAGAAGTTCATGTTGATGCCGCCGGCGGTGTGGTTCGGCGGGTGCCCGTTCTCGTGCAGCGCGTACTGGAGCACGAGGTGATCGAGGTTCGACTTGTGCGACGGCAGGAACACGACCGGATGGCGCTGCGCGAGCGCGTAGACGCGGGCGAGCTCGGCGCGGTCGTAGTGGAGGACGTCGCCGTAGGCCCGGCGGTAGAGGATGCGGATCAGGTGGGCGAGGAGGTCGATGACGTAGGGGCTGTGCGTGGCGGCGATCTCGCGGAGCAGGCGCGCCGCCCGGCGCAGCGCCGCGCGGTCGGAGAGCCCGTGCTCGGCCGCGAGGCGGGCGACCCCGCCGCGGAAGGCCGGGCGCGCGAGGATGTCCTCGCGCACGAAACGGGGGACCTTGTAGCGCATGCCGCGCAGCCGGCGCTCCGCGCGCTCGAGCGCGAGCGTCGCCTGGCGGGCGACGAACTCGGCGAGCCCCGTGGTCTCGGCCACCCCGGCCCGCCGCCAGCGCTCGCGCAGCGCGGAGACCGGCGCCGCCTCGCCGGCGACGACGCGGACGCGGTCGGGTCGTCGCCAGAGCCAGCGCTGCCGGAGCAGGCCCGGGTCGCGGGGATCGCCCAGGAGGAGCAGCGTCGTGAGATGCTTGGACGGGGCCGCCCCGTCGGTCGCCGGCAGCCAGGCCACGCGCAGCGGCACGAGCAGCGGGTCGTCGTCGGCGGCGAGCAGCGGCTCGAGCCGCGGGTCGAGCCGGCGGCGGCGGCGCCGGGACGGCGGGATGCGCACGACGTACGCGCCCGGCGCAGCATGCGCGGCGATCCACTGCTCGAGCAGCCGGCGCTCGAGGTGGCTGCTCGCGTCGAGGAGGTAGACGACGCGCCGCGAGCCGGCGGGCTCGGCGGCGGCCCGGGGACTCGGCTCCGCCACGGCGCGGGATAGTACGCCAGGTCGCCCGCGCGGCGGTAGCCGCAGGTGGTTGACGCGGCCGGGCGGCGGTGCTCGTCTGGGCGCGTGACGGGCGACGGCGATGCGGGCGGGGAGGTCCGGCCGGCGGATCCGTGCGCGCTCGTGATCTTCGGCGCGACGGGCGATCTCACGCGGCGCAAGCTCCTGCCCGCGCTCCACAACCTCGCCCGGCACGGGTTCCTCGCGCCCGCGCCCACGATCGTCGGCGTGGCCGGGGATCCGCTCTCCGACGAGGCGTTTCGGGCGCGGGTCGCCGAGGCGGTGCGTGCGCTCGGCCCGGGCGCCTTCGACGAGCGCCTGCTGGCCGCGCAGCAGGCGCGCTGCGGCTACGTGGCCGGGCGCTTCGACGACCCGGCGACCTACGCCCGCCTGCGCGAGCGGCTCGCCGCGATCCATCGCGACGGGACCACGCGGGGCAACACGCTCTTCTACCTCGCCACGCCGCCAGCCTTCTTTGCGACGATCGCCGAGCAGCTCGGCAGCGCGGGCCTCGCGCACCCCCCGGCCGGGGCGGGCGGCTGGACGCGGGTGATCGTGGAGAAGCCCTTCGGCCGCGATCTCGCCTCGGCGCGCGCCCTCAACCGCCGGCTCCTCGCCGTGTTCGACGAGGCGCAGATCCATCGCATCGATCACTACCTCGGCAAGGAGACCGTGCAGAACATCCTCCTGCTGCGGTTCTTGAACGGCGTCTTCGAGCCCGTCTGGAACCGCCGGTACGTCGACCACGTGCAGATCACCGTGGCCGAGACCCTCGGCGTCGAGGGCCGCGGCGGCTATTACGAGACCGCGGGGGCGCTGCGCGACATGGTGCAGAGTCACATGCTCCAGCTCGTCTGCCTCGTGGCGATGGAGCCGCCGATCTCGCTCGTGGGCGAGGCGGTGCGCGACGAGAAGGTGAAGGTGCTGCGCGCCATCCGGCCGCTGGCGGCCGAGGAGATCGCCACGGCGGCGGTGCGGGGGCAGTACGGCCCCGGTGCGATCGACGGTCGGCCCGTCCCCGGCTACCGCGAGGAGCCGAACGTCGCCCGCGATTCGGTCACCGAGACGTTCGCGGCGCTGCGGCTCTCCATCGAGAACTGGCGGTGGGCCGAGGTGCCGTTCTACCTGCGCACGGGCAAGCGGCTCGCCGCGCACGACACGGAGATCGTGGTGCAGTTCCGCCGCGCGCCGCTCGCGCTCCTCCCCCCCGAGGCCGGCCCGCAGCAGCCGAACCGGCTCACGATCCACATCCAGCCCGACGAGCGCATCACGCTGCGCATCGAGGCGAAGCGCCCCGGCCCGCACCTGCGCATGGTGCCGGTGGAGCTCCAGTTCGCCTACGACGACCTCGAGGGCGATTCGCGCAGCACGGGCTACGAGACGCTCCTCTACGACTGCATGGTCGGCGATCCGATGCTCTTCCACCGCGCCGACATGGTGGAGGCGGCGTGGGCCGTGGTGACGCCGATTCTCGAGGCGTGGGCCGCGGAGCCCCCGCGGGACTTCCCGAACTATGCGGCCGGGAGCTGGGGCCCGGCGGCGGCCGATCGGCTGCTCGCCCGCGACGGGCGGCGCTGGGTGCCGCCGTCGTGATCCTCGCCGGGGACGTCGGGGGCACCAAGACCGCCCTCGCGGTCTTCGCCGGCGGCGACCGGCTCGATGCCCCCGTGGCCGAAGCACGGTTCGTGAGCCACGAGCACCCAGGGCTCATCCCGCTCGTGCAGCAATTCCTCGCCATCCACCGCCTGCGGGTCGAGCACGCGTGTGTCGGCGTGGCGGGGCCGGTGCGCGACGGCCGCTGTACGACGACCAACCTGCCGTGGGTCGTCGACGCGGACGAGCTCGCGCGTGCGCTCGGCATCTCACAGGCCTGGGTCATCAACGACCTCGAGGCGACGGCCTACGGGCTCGCCGCGCTCGGGCCCGAGGACGTCGTCACCCTCGCCCGCGGCGACGGGACGGCGCGGGGCAACGCGTGCCTGATCGCCGCCGGCACCGGGCTCGGCGAGGCCGGGCTCTACTGGGACGGGCAGGACCACCGGCCGTTCGCCTGCGAGGGCGGTCACGCGAGCTTCGCGCCCACGAGCGACCTCGAGATCGAGCTGCTGCAGGCGCTGCGGCGCCGCTGGGAGCACGTGAGCTGGGAGCGCGTGTGCTCGGGGCCGGGGCTCGTGGCCGTCTACGCCTTCCTCCGCGACAGCGGGCACGGGGTCGAGGAGCCGTGGGTCGCCGAGGCGCTGCGGACGGGCGACCCGGCGGCGGCGATCGCCGAGGCCGCGCAGGGCGACCGCTCCCCCCTGTGCGCGCGCGCGCTCGATCTCTTCGTCGGCCTCTACGGGGCGGAGGCGGGCAATCTGGCGCTCAAGACGATGGCCACCGGCGGGGTCTACGTCGGGGGCGGGATCGCGCCGCGGATCGTCGAGCGGCTGCGCGCCGGGGGGTTCATGCGCGCGTTCCTGGCCAAGGGGCGCATGCGCCCGCTGCTCGAGGCCATGCCCGTGCGCGTGATCCTCAACGACCGCGCGGCGCTCCTCGGGGCGGCGCGCTGCGCGGCGCTGCGAGCGCGGTGAGCACGGCGCGCACGGCGGCGGTGACGTCGGGGGCCGTCGTGAGCGCGCCGATCATGGCGACGCTGTCGGCGCCGGCGGCGCGCACCGCGGCGGCTGTTGCCGCGGTGATGCCGCCGATGGCGACGAGCGGGCAGGCGACCGCGGCGCGGACGGCACGCACGAGGTCGAGTCCGCGCGGCGGCAGCGCCGCCGTCTTGCTGGTCGTCGCGAAGACCGGCCCCACGCCGAGGTAGTCCGCGCCGGCGGCGGCCGCCGCGCGCGCCTGCCCCACGTCGTGCGTGGAGACGCCGACGAGCGCGCCCGGTCCGAGGACGCGGCGGGCGGCCGCGACCGGCAGGTCGTCCTGCCCCAAGTGCACGCCGTCGGCGCCGGCGGCGCGCGCGACGTCGGGCCGGTCGTTGACGAGCACGAGCGCCCCGGCTGCGTGGCCGAGGGCGACGACCTCGGTGGCGACGGCGAGGAGCCGGGCCGCGCTCGCGCCCTTCAGGCGCACCTGGAGGAGCTCTGCGCCGCCGGCGAGCAGCGCGCGGGCGAGCGCAACCGGGTCGCGACCCGTGTCGAGCGGGTCGACGATCGCGTAGAGCGCGGGCAGCCGCGCGCTCACCGCACCGGGCCGAGCCCCGGCCGCCGCAGCGGAATGCCAAGATCGGTGATCTTCTTGCGCAGCGTGTTGCGGTTGATGCCGAGCATCTGGGCGGCCTTCACCTGATTGCCCCCGGCGCGCTCGAGCACGAGCTCGAGCAGCGGGCGCTCGACCGCGCTGATGAGCCGGGCGTAGAGGTCGCCAGCCGGCCGCTCGTGGTCGTCGGCGAGGAGCTGGGCGAGCCGCTCGCGCACGGCCGCTTCGAGCGGCTGCGCTGCGGCTCCGGCGGGTCGGCCGTGCCCGACGAGCGCAAAGTCCTCCGCCACGAGCGTGCGCCCGCGGGCGAGGACGGCGGCGCGGCGGAGCGTGTTCTCGAGCTCGCGGACGTTGCCGGGCCACGGGTGCTGGATCAGCCGCTCGCGCACGTCGTCGGTGACGCCGACGATCGAGGTCCCGAGCTCGCGGTTGATCTTGTCGATGAAGAAGTCGATCAGCTCGGGGATGTCGGCGCGCCGCTCGCGCAGCGGCGGCACGTGGATGCGGACGACGTGGAGGCGGAAGAAGAGGTCCTCGCGGAAGCGGCCGGCGCGCACCGCCGCCTCGAGGTCCTGATTGGTGGCGGCGACGATGCGCACGTCGGCCCGGATGGCCTCCCGGCCGCCGACGCGCGTGAACTCGCGCTCCTGGAGCACCCGCAGCACCTTCGCCTGGAGCGCAAGCGGCATGTCGGCGATCTCGTCGAGGAACAGCGTGCCTCCCGCGGCGGCCTCGAACTTCCCGATCCGCCGCTCGACCGCGCCCGTGAAGGCGCCCCGCTCGTAGCCGAAGAGCTCGCTCTCGAGCAGCTCGTTGGGGATCGCGGAGCAGTTGAGCGCGACGAACGGGCCCCGCCGGTCGGAGTGGTGATGGATGGTCCGCGCCACCAGCTCCTTCCCGGTGCCGGTCTCGCCCTGGATGAGCACGGTCGCGTCGGTGGGCGCCACGCGCCCGATCACCTTGTAGATCTCCTGCATCGCGGGCGTGCGCCCGATCAGCAGCTCGCGCCGCTCCTCGAGCTCGCCGCGGAGCCGCTCGAGGTCGCGCGTGAGCCGGCGCAGCTCGAGCGCGCGGTCGATCAGCAGCGCGACCTGCTCGAGGTCGAAGGGCTTGGTCAGGTAGTCGTAGGCGCCGCGCTTGGTGGCCTCGATCGCGTTCGCCATCGTGTTCTGCGCGGTCATGACGATGAAGAGCGTGTCGATGCGCTCCTCGCGGGCGCGGGTGAGGACGTCGAGGCCCGAGACGTCCGGCATGCGGATGTCGACCAGCGCCACGTCGAAGGCCTGCGTGCGGAGCGCGGCGAGCGCCTCGGTGCCGCTCGCCACGGCGGTGACTGCGTGGCCGCGCTGCGTGCAGGCGCGCTCGAGTACCCAACGGATCGACTCCTCGTCGTCGGCGACGAGGAGGTGGGCGGGCCGCTCAGTCGACGTCGGCATCGGGAGAACAGGTGGGCAGCGTCACGCAAAAGCGCGCGCCGCCGCCGCGGCGGGGCTCGTAGGCGATCGTGCCCCCGTGCTCGCGCACGATGCGGTGACAGAGGGCGAGGCCGAGCCCGGTGCCGCGCGGCTTGGTGGAGAAGAAGGGCGCGAAGAGATGCGGCCGGTGCTCCTCGGGCACGCCGGGGCCGCGGTCCTCGATCAGCACGGAGAGGAGCGGCTCGCCGCGGCTGGCGCCGCGGCGGACGTGGAAGCGGTGCTCGATGCGGGTTGCCACCCGCAGCTCGCCCGCCCCCGCCATCGCTTCGGCAGCGTTGCGCACGAGGTTGTGGAAGACCTGCATGAGCTGCGCCCGGTCGCCGCGCACCGGGGGCAGACTCGGGTCGAACTCGGCGCGCAGCGCGATCGTGCCCCACGTCGGGGCCTGCCGCTGGAGCGTGAGCACGTCGTTCAGCACGCGATGAATGTTCACCGGCCGCAGCGCGAGCGTCCGGGGCTGCGAGAGCTCGCGGAGCTGCTCGACCAGGCCGTCGAGCCGCTCGACCTCGCGGACGATCACCTCGGTGCAGCGGACGTGCTCGGGGTCGGCGAGCGCGGCGCGCAGGAGCTGGGCGGCCCCCTTGATGCCGCCGAGGGGATTGCGGATCTCGTGCGCGAGCCCCTGAGCGACCGTGCCGAGCGCGGCGAGCCGGTCGGCGTGCGCCGCCGCCGCCTCGAGCGTGCGCTGGAGGCTCAGATCGTGCAGCACGAGGACGGCGCCGAGCAGCGCCCCCTCGCCGTCGTGCACCGGGGCGCACGCCGCACGCACCGGCACCTCGCCGTCGCGAGAGACGAGCGCGCCTTCGCTGCGGCGGCGGGCGAGCCCCTCGGCGAGCGTGCCCTGGACGAGGTCGGCGAGCCAAGTGTTGGCGGGGTTCACGGCGAGGAGCGTCCGGAGCGCCTGGCCCGTCGCGTGGGCCGCCGAGATGCCGGTGAGCTGCTCGGCGGCGGGGTTCACGTCGGCCACGCGGCCCGTCGGGTCGAGGACGATGACACCGTCGTCGAGGCTCGCGAGGACGTCGGGCCACGGGGGCCGTCGCCCGGCCGCGCGCCACGCGGGCGGCCGCTTCGGGTGCAGCGCCACGCGTTAGGGGAGGTCGTCCCCGCCGGCGTCCCCTTCGTCGTCCCCGCCCTCCGGCTCCTCGTCGGCGTCCGCGCCGGCCTCGAGCTCGTCGACCATCTCGTCGAAGTCGTCGCCGACGTCTTCGCCCAGCTCCTGTCCCATCTTGCGCATCCACCGCGCCATGCTCTTGGGGTCGTTCTCGTCGACGCCGCCGAGCGCATCGGGGTCGGCGAGCGCGTCGAGCCGCGCCTCCTCGGAGCGGGGCATCGCGAAGCGGGACATGAGGCGGGTGAGCTCCCGACTCCCGCAGCGGTCGCACTGCGGGTCGACGGTTTCGCTCACGCGCAGCGTGAGCACCGTCACCCGCTTCCCGCAGCCGTCGCAGCGGTACTCGTAGATTGGCATGCCGGCGGCATTATAGCGGGCCGCCGCGGGCGCGCGCCACCGGCCGCTACTTGCTCGGCTTGGCGGCGAACCCGCGGTCGGTGTAGGTGAGCGCGGTCTTCTTGCCGTTGACGACGGTCTCGAGGACCACGTCGCGGCCCCAGAGCCGGTGCACGAAGGCGAGCGTGCGCTCCGCGTATTCGAGCTGGAGGTCGCGGCCGTCGTGCGCGTGCGTGAGGAGGAGGGTGCGGGCGTGGCCGAAGTCGGCGTCCTCGACGCGGATCACGGGGACGGTCTCCATGCCGACGCTGCGCAACAGCGTCTGCTTCACCTCGCGCCAGCCCTCCTCGTCGGCGACGTGGCTGATGACGAGGTCGTCGCCCTTGGGCTCGGCGCGGAAGAGATCGAGCTCGCGCACGAGCCGCTCGGAGAGCCAGCGGCGGAGGAAGGAGACGTCGCGGTCGACCTCGCGGGTCTCGAAGAGGAGCTGGCGCCCGGTCTTGCCCGGCGGCAGCGACTCGCGCTCCTCGGGCGTGGGCCGGTCGCCCCGGCGCTCGATGTCCTCCCAGACGCGCAGCCCGAGATGGTAGGGGTTGAGCTGGCCGGGGATCGGGCGCACCACCTGGTTGTGGCGCACGAGGAACTCGAGGTGCAGCGTCGAGGGCAGCTCGAGGGCGTCGAGAATGCGCTTGTGCCAGTACGACGCCCAGCCCTCGTTCATGATCTTGGTCTCGATCTGGGGAATGAAGTACTGCGCCTCCTCGTGCACGATCGTTAAGAGGTCGCGCTCCCAGTCGGCGAGGAACGGGTTGTGGTCGCGGATGAAGAGCAGGATGTCCTCGTCGGGGGTGGGGGGCACCTTGCGCAGATCGGGCTCCTGCGGCTCCTGGCGGCGGTGGATGCGCTGGAACGGATCGGCGGGCGGTGTCGCCGCGTCCTGGAGCCGCTCGCGTTCCTCGCTCTCCGGGAGCTTGCGGATGGCGAGATTGCGTCGGCACTGGAGCGCGAGGGCGTGCGCGGCGTCGAGCACGGCCTCGACCTTCTCGAGCCCGATGCTCGGCGAATCGACGTAGTGGCGCACGCGAGTGGCGTGCGCCTTGAACGTGGAGGTGGTGAACTCGGCCCGCGTCGAGCGGAAGGTGAAGTTGTTCTTGAAGAAGTCGTTGTGCGCGTAGACATGCGCGATGGTGAGGATCTGGAGGCAGAGCGTGTTGTCGCGCATGAGATAGGCGAGCGCGGGGTTCGAGTTGATCACCATCTCGTAGGGGAGGCCCGAGACGCCGTAGTCGTAGAGCGTCTTGAGCTTCTCGAACGCCTTGCCGTACGACCAGTGCGGGTAGTGCGACGGCATGCCCGAGTACGCCATGTAGCCGAGCATCTGCGCGTGGTCGCACAGCTCGAACTCCTGCGGATAGCAGTCGAGCCCGAACTCGGCGACCTTCTCCCGGATGCGGGCGTCCCAGTACTCGAGGTCCTTCAGCGTGTAGTCGGCCACCGCGGGCACCTCACTCGAGGGCGCGGTCCTTGGCGAGGAAGGCCTTGAACGACGGCCAGATGTCCTCCTTGCGCTCGATGAGGACCGTCTGGAAGTTGTCGGCGTCGAGCCGCCGGAAAATGTTGAGCATCGAGCTTTCGTAGTACCGCGACCCGAGCGGCTTGATCTCGCCGTAGCCGAAGAGGTTGCAGACCTCGGCCAGCTCCTTCGCCGCCCGCAGCGCCGCGGGGTTGTCGGAGTCGAAGTTGTCGCCGTCCGAGCAGTGGAACGCGTAGATGTTCCAGAGCGACGGGTGGTAGCGTTCCTGGATGATCTCGAGCGCCTTGAGGTAGGCCGAGGAAATGAAGGTGCCGCCCGACTCGCCCTTGTGGAAGAACTCGGCTTCGGAGACCTCCTTGGCCTCCGTGTGGTGCGCGATGAACACGATCTCGACGTTCTGATACTTCGTGCAGATGAACTGGTAGAGGAGGAAGAAGAAGCTCCGGGCGAGGTACTTCTTCATGGTGTCCATGGACCCGGAGGTGTCCATGAGGCAGAGGACGACGGCGTTCGACTCCTTCTTCACATCGGTGACCATGTGCCGGTAGACGAGGTCTTCCTGGTGGAAGGGGAAGCGCTCGTCGCGCGCGACGGGCTCCGGGCTCGCCTGGGCGGCGGCGAGCGCATCGGCCGCCCGCCGGCGATTGGTGGCGACCTTCCGGCGCAGCCGTTCCCGGACGCTGCGCCGCTTGTCGAGGCGCACGCGAATGCCGACGGCGCGGTAGCCCTTGCGCTTGACGAACCGCATCGCGTCGATCTGGCGCAGCGCCTTGCGCTCGAGGTCGGGCAGCTCGAGGTCCTCGAACATGATGTCGATCAGCTCCTCGAGCGTGACGTCGGTTTCGTAGTAGTCCGTGCCGGGCTGGTCGCCGGCCTTCTCCTCGCCCTCGCGCCCCCGCGCGCGCACCTTGCCCACGACCTGGCCCGTCTGCGACTCGCCCGTTCCCTGCGCCACCGACGGCGTGTTGTCGCCGTAGACGAAGCGATACTCGCGGATGCCGCGGATCGGGACCTTGATCACCTTCTCGCGGTCCTGGCCGATGATGGACTCCTCCGCGATGATGTCCGCGATGTTCTCGCGGATCGACTCGCGGACCTTGAGACGGTGACGGGCCCGGTCGCCGGCGCAGCGGTCGCTCCGCTCCGCCTCCGAGGGGCTGTAGGGCCGGAAGATCGATTCGACCGTGGTCAATCCTTCCAGAGGTTGTTCGCGGCGTACTTGAGCACGACGTCGACGCAGCTCCGGCAGTAGCCCGACTCGAGCAGGTTCTGGACCATCGCGTTGTACTTGGCGCTCTGCTCCTCGTCGCGCGTGCGCGCCTTGGTGATGATGCGGCTGATGTCGCGCACCGACGTCATGAGCTTCTTCTCGATCGCCTCCTTGAGCGGCTCGTACGAGCGGTACGAGACGCGCTCGCCGCGGCGGCTCGACGCCCAGAGGTACGCGATCACCTCCTGACGGAAGCCGTCGGCCGCCGAGCCGATGATCGCGATCTGCTCCTCGATCGACTTCATGAAGCCCTCGTCGGGCTGCAGCTCCTCCTTGGTGTTGCGATCCTTCACCTTGGTCTTGTTCACGAAGGCCTCGGCGTGGTCGAGGTAGTTCTGGAAGAGCGCCTCGGCCTGCTCCTGGTAGGAGTAGACGAAGGCCTTGGTGATCTCCTTCTCGAGGATCTCGAGGTACTCCTTGTGGAGCACGTCCTGGAGGAACTCGAGGTACTGCTTGCGCGTGTCGTCGGACAGGTCCGCCTCCTTCACCATGTTGATGAGCGCTTCGCGGACGTTGATCGGATTGATGCAGTTGCCCTCGACGTTGTCGGAGAGCGCGTTGTCGAGCGCCTTCATGATGAAGCGCGTCGAGATGCCGCTCATGCCCTCGCGCTTGGCGTCGTCGCGCAGCTCGGCCGCGTCGAGCTTCTTGGTTTTGCCCTTCTCGACGACCTCCTCGCCGTTGTAGAGCTTGAGCTTGGTCATGAGGTCGCACTTCGCCGTCGGCTCGAGGCGCGAGAGGATGGCGAACATCGAGGCGATCTCGAGCGTGTGCGGCGCCACGTGCGCGCGGAAGTCCGAGTTCTTGATGATCTTCTGGTAGATCTTCACCTCCTCGGAGAGCCGCAGGTTGTAGGGCACCTTCACCACCACGATGCGATCGAGGATCGCCTCGTTGGTGTGATCGGCCTTGAACTTCTGCCACTCGGCCTCGTTCGAGTGCGCGACGATGCACGTGTCCACGTACACCATGCCGTGGCGGCCCGGTGCCGGAATGATCTTCTCCTGCGTCGCCGTGATCATCGCGTGCAGGTACTCGGTCTCGTTCTTGAAAACCTCGATGAACTCGCACGTGCCACGGTTGCCGACGTTGAGCGCGCCGTTGAGCTCGAGCACCCGGGGATCGCCTTCGCTGTAGAGGTCGAGCTTCGAGATGTCCTCGCTGCCGATGAGCACCGAGGTGTCCTGGTTGTTCGGGTCGACGGGAGGCACGATGCCGATGCCGACCCGGTTGCGCCGCGAGAAGGAGCGCGTCACCACGGGCACCTCCTCGTAGCGCAGGCCGTACTCCTCCTTCAGCCGGAAGCGGCACACCGGGCAGAGGTCGCCCTCGATGTGCACGCCGAGCATCTTCTCGAACTCCTTCCGCAGGTGGCGGGGGATCAGGTGGAGCGGCTCCTCGAACATCGGGCAGCCGTCGATCGCGTAAAAGGGCGGCAGCCCCTCGAGCCCGCGCTGGAGCTTCTCGACGAGCGAGCTCTTGCCCGAGCCGACCGGCCCCATGAGGTAGAGCACCTGGCGGCTCTCCTCGCCCTTGAGCGAGGCGGAGTGGAAGTAGCGGACGATCTGGTTGATCGTCTTCTCGATGCCGAAGAACTCGTCCTTGAAGAAGTTGTAGACCTTGAGCGGCTCGTCCTTGAAGAGCCGCTTCACGCGCGGGTCGTCGCTTTCGAGGATGTCGTGGCAGCCCGCCTGCATGATCATGTCGTACATGCGGGCGTGGGCGAGCTTGGGAATCGTGGGGTCGGCGCGGACGATTTCGAGGTACTGGAGGAACGTCCCGCGCCAGTGCTTCGACTCGCGCGCCGCGCGGTCTTCTTTGATGATCTGCTCGAACGAGGGATTGTCCATGGGCTCGCTCCTCCTCGGCTAGTCGCCGGCGGTCAGGGCCCCGCGCGACCGCTGGGTCCTCCGACGACGGCTAGCTGGGTGGTGGAAACATTCATGGCGATTACGCGGCGCGGCGGCCGTGGGCCGCGATCATGGTACCGGCGAAGGCTGCAAGGCGCATGCCGCCATCGCGCGCGTGCGAGCGATGCGTCGGCACATCGCGGGTCGTCGGCATCAGGGAGCTGAGGCCGGTCCATGGTCGCCTGCCTCCTCGCGTCCTCTCGTGGTCCCGCTCCACTCCACCTCCACCCAGCCGGGCACTCGGTCCAGAGATGGCACTCCCCCAACACGCAACCCACCGCGAGGCTACAGGCCGCTCTCGGGGCTGTCAAGTTTTTGCCGGTGCGCGCGCCGCGCAGCACGAGTGGTCCCAGGGGGAATCGAACCCCCGTTACCGACGTGAGAGGCCGGCGTCCTAGCCGCTAGACGATGGGACCGCGGGTGGTGGAGCTGAGGAGGGAGGACTCGAACCTCCAATGGCCTGATCCAGAGTCAGGTGGCTTACCAATTAGCCGACTCCTCAACGAGGCGTGGCGAACGCTACTGGATGGACTATGGGGAGTCAAGGCGCGGCGGCCGGTGCCGTGCGCACGCGCGCGAGCGCCGTGCGCAGCCGCGCGAGCGTGCGCTCCCGCCCGAGCAGGGCGAGCACGTCGTAGATCCCGGGGCTCACCGTCCCACCGGTCACCGCAACGCGCAGTGGCTGCGCGAGCTCGCCCAGGCGAAGCCCGTGGCCGTCGAGCGTCGCGCGCACGGCGCCCGCGATCGCCGTCGGCTCCCACGCGGGCAGCCCGGCGAGGCGGTCGGTCAGGTCGGCGAGCGCGGGGGCGATCGCGGGGGTGAGGTGGCGGGCGGCCGCGACGGGGTCGAGCGCCACCTCGTCGACCAGGTAGACGCGGAGGAGCGCGGCCAGCTCGACGAGCGTCTTCGCGCGCTCGCGCAGCACGAGCACGGCGCGGGCGAGCCAGCTCCGATCGTCGGGCACCGGGAGCCCCGCGCGCGCGAGAAACGGCACGACCAGCTCGGCGAGCGCAGCGGGGTCGAGGCGCTTGAGGTGCTGGAAGTTCACCCAGAGAAGCTTCTCGGGGTTGAAGACCGCGGGGGACTTGGCCACCGCTTCGAGGCCGAAGCACGCGATCAGCTCCGCGCGCGTGAACAGCTCCTGGTCGCCGTGCGACCAACCGAGGCGCGCGAGGTAGTTGACGAGCGCGTCGGGCAGGTAGCCGGCGTCGCGGTAGGCGGTCACCGACGTCGCCCCGTGGCGCTTGGAGAGCCGCGCCTTGTCGAGGCCCAAGATGAGGGGCAGGTGCGCGAAGCGCGGCGGGGGAGCCCCGAGCGCCTCGTAGAGCAGCAGCTGGCGCGGCGTGTTCGCGAGATGGTCGTCGCCGCGGATGATGTCGGTGACCGCCATGGCGACGTCGTCGACGACCGCGCAGAAGTTGTAGACCGGCGTGCCGTCCGAGCGCACGATGACGAAGTCGTCGAGCTCGGCGTTGCGGAAGACGACCGGCCCCTTCACCCCGTCGTCGATGCGCGTCTCGCCGTCGAGCGGCGTGCGGAAGCGAATGACGCAAGGAAGGTCGCCCGCGGGCGGGGCGGTGCGGTCGCGGCACGTGCGGTCGTAGCCCACGCGTCGCCCGCCTGCGAGCGCGGCCGCGCGGCGCGCCTCCAGCTCCGCGGGCGTGCACCAGCACCGGTACGCCCGGCCCGCGCGGAGCAGCGCCTCGGCCTGCGCCTGGTAGAGGGCGAGGCGCGCGCTCTGATAGAAGGGACCCTCGTCCCAGTCGAGGCCGAGCCAGCGCAGGCTCGTCAAGATCGCCTCGATCGAGGCGGGGGTGGAACGGGCCCGGTCGGTGTCCTCGATGCGCAGGAGGAAGCGCCCGCCATGATGGCGGGCGAAGAGGTAGTTGAACAGTGCCGTGCGCGCGCCGCCGATGTGGAGGTGCCCGGTCGGGCTCGGGGCGAAGCGCGTGCGCACGAGCATCGGTGCGATCTCAGCGGAAGGCCCCGGGCAAGTCAACGTTCTGACACGGCGGGGATGCCGGCGTGTTTGAGACCCGCCGGGGCGGGCTGCATACTGCCGCTTGGCGCAAGGCACACGGCGGACCGCCGGACGAGGCTGCGGCCGCAGGAGAGGTGAATCGGATGTCGCTCAAGAAGATCCTGGTCGTCGAGGACAACGAGGACAACCGGCGGATCCTGGTCTACCGGCTGCGCAAGATCGGGGTGTTCGACATCCGGGAGGCGGCCAACGGCCAGGAGGCGATCGACGCGGTGCAGGCCGATCCCCCCGACCTGATCTTCATGGATCTCAAGATGCCGGTCATGGACGGCTGGGAAGCCACCAAGCGGATCCGGCAGATGCCCGGCGGGGCGGCCGTGCGCATCATCGCCCTCACGGCGCAGGCGATGGCGGGCGACGAGCAGAAGGCGCTCGCGATCGGCTGCGACGACTACCTCGCCAAGCCCGTGGTCGATCCCGAGCTGGTGCGGCAGAAGCTCGAGCGCCTGATCGGCGCCGCGGCCTGACGGCGGTCCCCTTCAGTTGATCACCGGGAGCGTCGACACGTCGCAGGGGTCGGCGGCGCCGGGGACGGCGTCGTAATAGGCGCCGGGCATGATGCACATCTCGTCGTCCGAGGTGAACCCGAAGACGAGGTTCGCCGGCACGCAGTTGCCCGTGAACGTCCGGCCCGGGTAGGCGGGGTCGGTCGCCGGGCACTCGGCGGGGTCGGGGCCGGGGGTGGTGCAGCGCTTGGCCGCGCCTGACTCGGCGTTCTTGCCGAGCACCTGGATGATCGAGCGGCCGGGCCGCTTCCCCGGCTCTTCCTCGCAGCCGAGCTTCTGCGCGGTCCGCACGCCGTTGTCCTGCCAGCAGGCGTAGTGGAAGCGCTCCCCGGGCCTCACGAGCTTCGGCGTCTTGAAGGTGAGCGAGCCCATGTCGGTGTAGTCGGTGGCGACGTACGGATGCAGGCGGCTCGGATCGGCGGGGTTCGGGAGCAGCGGAACGCCGAGCTCCTCGTTGTGCGGGAGCCCGTCGCTGCCGATCCAGTCGATGGCAAAGACCTCGCCGCGCTTGTGCATGTGGCCGGTGAGATAGGTCACGCACACCGGCCCCGTGGGGATGGGCGCCCCGCCGAAGGCGGCACCCAGATCGGGCATGCCCGGCCCCCAGGCGTCGTCGAGCCGAATGCCAATGTGGAGCTGGGCGAGCGCGGCATTGGCCGCGGCGGTGCTGTCTTCGGTGGAGCGCACGGTGCCGGGCGGGATGTCGAGCGCGGCGTTGGCGGTGACGGCGAAGATGGGCGCGAGCAGCCGGCGCACCGTGTGCGGCTTGGCGGGGGTGAGTCGCACCAGCACCGAGGCGCGGTGTGCGCGGCGGGAGCCGTTGATCCAGTGCGAGTTGAGGATGAACGGCAGCACGCGGTGCCCGTGGCCGTCGTCGAGCGGTGTCACGCGCTGCGCGAGGCCGGGCAGGTCGCGCTGGTCGCTCGTCGGGCTCTGTGAGCCGCCGAGGAGCACCCGGTTGTTCGTGTCGGTGGGGCCGAAGTCGATGCAGGCGTGGCTGTCCTTGACCTTCCCCTGGTAGGGGGCGAACGCGGCCACGTCCTTGCCCGTGTAGGCGTAGAGCAGGAAGTGGTGGCTGGTAAAGCGCACGCCCCGGGGCATGTGGCGGTTGGCGACCGCCACCTCGACGATGTCGTACGGCTGGTCGGCCGGCACGCCGACGAAGGTGCAGATCTCGCGATCGCTGTTCGGCGGCACGGTGAAGGCGGGGACACGCAGCGTGATTCGCCGCGGCTGCCGCGCCCGGGCGGGCGGCGGGCCCAGCAGCAGGAGGACGGTGACGGCGAGGGCGAACCGGGGAAGCGCGACGGGCATGCGAACACCAGAGCAGGGAAGAGCGTGCGCCGTCAAGCTCGGCGGGCGGTGCGGGGCCCGTGCTAGGCGAACAGGCCGCGGAAGCTCCGGCGGTGGTGCCAGGCGAGCACGAGCTCGCACAGCGCGACGAGGAGGCCCGGCCCGATGCCTGCCGGGTCGAGGAAGAGGTGGAAGAGGAGGATGTTCACGATCACGGGCGCGAGCAGCACGAGGGCGAAGGGAACGAAGACCCCCGTGAGCGCAAGCGTGCCCCCCACGAGCTGCGTCGCGAAGAGAAGCGGCAGCATGTAGCGCGAGCGGGCGAGCGCGCCGAAGAACGCGCCCGCCTCCGCGGGCATGGCCGGCTGGGGGAGAAAGTGGAGGAAGCCGTTCAGCCCGAAGACGACGAAGACGGCCCCCAGAATCAGACGCGCGCCGGTGACCACCTTGGTCATGGTGCCCCGATAGCAGGCCTTGGGGTGCGCCCGGAAGGGGGGCCGTGCGCGTCAGGTGAAGTCCGACCCGGCGTCGACGTTCACGGTTGACCTTGAGCCATCCGTCCGGCCCGCGTCACCCGCTAACGGAGAGGGGGAACGCCCTCGCCGGCCGCGAGAACCCCTTGAGCGACATCGTCTCCCCCGGGCCGAGCCTGGACGTCCAGCCTTCGCCGAGCAGCTCGGCGGTTCGCTCGGCGATCAGCACCTGGCCGGGCCCGGCGCGCATGCAGAGCCGCGAGGCGAGGTTCACCGTCGGCCCGACGGCCGCGTACTCGAGCCGTGTGTTGCCGCCGATCGCACCCGCCGTGACGAGGCCGCTCGCGACGCCGATCCCGACGCCGAGCGACGGCTCGCGCGAGGCGAGGAGCGCCGTGGTTCGCTCGCGCAGCACAAGCGCGATTTCGACGGCGCGCACCGCGTGGTCCACCCGCGGCAGCGGCGCCCCGACGAGCGCCAGCACGCCGTCACCGGCGAAGTCCTTGATCGAGCCGCCGTGGCTGCTGATCACCTCGCCCACCGTGTCGTAGTACTCGCGCAGCAGCTCGAGGACGCGGTCGGGCGAAGCCGATTCGGCGAACGTCGTGAAGCCCCGCAGATCGCACGCCACGACGGATAGCTCGACGCGGCTCAATCGGAGCGTGCTCGCGAGGCCCTTCTCGCGCACGAGCCGCGCCAGCTCCGGCGAGAGGAAGCGGGCGAGGAACTGACCGCGCTGTCCCTGGAGGACGTGGTAGCGCACGGCCCCTGCGAGGAAGACGACGGCCCCGACCGATATCAGGACCGCGCGCAGCGCATCGGGCAGCCCGACGCCGGCCAGCACGTAGAGCGGCGTCACCGCCTGCGGCGCGCGCAGCGGCGACGTCCAACGAGCAGATTCCTCGTGGCCGACGTCCGACCGACGCGCACGATCCACTCGAATGCCGATACCATGATTGCGCCCTCGGCGATCGGGGAACGTCTTCGACCGGTCGTGGCGGGTCTGGCCGGTCTTCTTCTCGAGGTCACCTGCGGAGGCCAGCGCCGCTCGGCGGCTACAGCCGCGGGTTGGGCCCTGCCCGAGGGAATGGGGTATATTGTGAATATGACCCAAACCTTGGACGCTGCGATCGCGAAGCTGGCCGCCCTTCCACCCGAGGAGCAGGATCGGGTAGGACGCTGGTTGCTCGACGAGCTCCGCGACGAGGAGCGTTGGGCGCAGCAGTTCGGTGGCTCACGGGAGGCGCTTGGGAAGCTCGCCGCCGAAGCCCGCGCCGACCGCACTGCTGGCCGCGCCACCGACCTCGATCCTGAGAAGCTGTGAGGTCGACCGCGACCCCGCGCTTCTGGGCAGCCTATGGCGAGCTGCCTCTTGAAGTCCGGGACGCGGCTCGGAAAGCCTACCGACTCTTCCGCGATAACCCCGCGCACCCCAGCCTCCAGTTCAAGAAGGTTCACGACCGAGAACCGGTCTACTCCGTACGCGTGACCCTTGGGTACCGCGCCCTCGGTCTCGTAGAGCACGACGAGGTCACGTGGTTCTGGATCGGGGGCCATGCAGAGTACGAGCGCCTCCTGAACCGACTGTAGCGGGTCGGACCAATGCTCGGGTTCACGGGCGGCGGCGCGTTAGCGGCGCCGTGCCGTGGAACCCGTTGCACGCCCGTCGATCGTCGCGCGGATGACCAGCTCCTGCACGCCGCTGCCGCTCTGCACCCGGATCGTGTCGCCCTCCGAGAGCCCGTGGGCCGCCATCAACTCGCGCGTCAAGGCGATCGAGTTGACCTTGGCGAGGAACACGAGCGGATCGTCGACGTGCACCGCGCTCGGAGCGGACTGGTACTCGCGCACGTCGCGATCGGCGAGCAGGTCGACGCCGAGGAGGTAGACGCGCTCGTGCAGGTCGGGGAGAGTGACGAACCCTTGCACCGTCGGCGCCACGGTGCCGACGCCGGGGACCGCCTTGATCTCGTCGGCCAGCTCTTCCGGCACTCCCACGTCGCCGTTCGTGACCTGCAGCGCGGTGGTCCCTGCGATCGCCGCTACCGATCGCTCGAAGGATCGCGCGGTGGTGTCGTTGACGAGCCGGATGGCGACGATGGCCGACACGCCGAACGCGACGCCGAGAACGGTCAGAGCCGTGCGTAGCTTGTGGTGCCGGAGATGCCGCAAGCTGATCTGGCGAAGCGCCGAAATCATGGCTGACGTGCCAGCGACTCCGGGGTATCACGGCGATCCAGCTCGAGAAAGGTGCCGGCGAAGCGTGCGCTGCATGGGTTCGAAGCTCTGATGTCGTGTGGTCGAATTTGGCCAGTGCCGGTCACCGATGGCCGCCCGGGCGCAAGCTCCCGGCGGCGGGGACGCGCGGCACGCCTCACCGACGCAGAAGGAGATCACCCGCGATGGAGATCAAGGTATCCGTTCGACGGAGCACGCCGGTGACGACGAGCCCCTTGCGCCTCGAAGGGGCCGATCGCCCCGGTTGGCCCGGCGGCGTTCACGAGCACGTTGAAGGCGCCCCAGCCCGCGCCGACGCGACCCGAGACTGGGCACAACTACCCACTTGCTGAACCGAACCGAACGGCAGGACCATGCCGCCCGTGGCGAGGGGACAATCATGACAGATCGCGCGCGACGGAGAATCGGGCTCTGGCTGCTGGTCGTGCTGCTCGCGCCCGCTGGCGTGCTCGCGACGGCCGTGCCGGCCGCCGCCACCGACTCGGTCTCGCGCGATCTCTCGAGCTACGTGATCGTGGCGCTGCACCGGTTCAAGATGAAGAACTTCAGCTTCGCGATCGCGGGCAACGTGGGCGTGAGCGCGCCGGGCGGGACGCTCGCCTACGGCAAGCGATCCTTCTTCCCCGACGGCACGCAGCTCGTGAGCGACATCGTGAGCCGGGTGGGTGACCACAGCAGCCTCTGGGACCTCTTCGCCAACAGCGTCAACGCGGCGAGCCTCGCGAAGAGCACGATCCGCAACCAGGGCCCGACGCCGTGGAGCCCGCCGCTGTTCGACACGCTGCCCTGTGAGGTCCCGTGTATCCCGGGGACGACCGCCGTCAACGTCCCCAAGTACGGCTCGGCCGACCTCCCGCCGGGGGCCTACGGCGCAGTGGTGGTCGGCGATCAGGCGACGCTCACGCTCACGGGCAACGGGACCTACTGCTTCGCCAGCCTCAAGGGGGGACACCAGGTTCGCGTGCGCGTCGCCGCGCCGGCCACGATCGGGGTCGCGGGGAACCTCAAGCTGAACCTCAACAGCACGTTCGGGCCGGTCATGGGCTCGGGCCTCCGTGCGGCCGACGTCACGGTGCAGGTGGGTGGCACGTCGGTGATCTTCACCCAGCACAACCGGGTGACCGCCAACGTGATCGCCTGCCACGCGCTCATGCGCTTCGGGCGCTTCTCGTCGCTCACGGGGCAGTTCATCGCCGACGCGTTCAAGGCCGACTTCGGCCCCACCTTCGCGCTGGAGCACTGCGGCGACGGCATCGTCGAGCCGGGCGAACAGTGCGACGCGGGGACGGCAAACGGCCAGCCGGGGAGCTGCTGCGACGGGTTCTGCCGCTTCGCTCCGCCGGGCACGTCCTGCTCGGACGGCAACGTCTGCAACGGCCTCGAGACCTGCAACGCGATCGGCGGCTGTGTGCCGGGGGTGCCGCTCGACTGCCGCGACGCGAACCCCTGCACCGAGGATCTCTGCGACCCCAGCTCCGGCTGTCAGCATCTCCCGGTGGGGGACGGCACGCCGTGTCCCGACGGCAACGTGTGCAACGGTGCCGAGACCTGTCAGGGGGGCACCTGCTCGCCCGGCACGCCGCTCGCCTGCAGTCCACCCAACGCCTGCTTCACGGCGAGCTGCGACCCGACGCTCGGCTGCCAGCTCACGCCGGTCCCGGGCTGCGTGCCGTGCACCGCGACGAGCGACTGCAACATCCCGAACGGCCCCGGGACGGCGTGCAGCCCGCAGGTGTGCGTCGCGGGCACCTGCCAGGCCGCGCCGCCGCCCAATTGCGACGACGGCAACCCGTGCACCGCCGACACCTGTGACCCGACGCTCGGCTGCCAGCACACCCCGCTCGATGGCACCTCCTGCGACGATGGAAACGCCTGCACGAGCGGCGACGTGTGCATGGGTGGCGCCTGCAGCGGCGTCGCGGTCGGCTGCGACGACGGCAACCCGTGCACGAACGACGGCTGCGATCCGCTAAGCGGCTGCACGCACACGCCGATCCCGAACTGCCCGGCGTCCGGCACGCTCTGCACCCTCACGCAGGGTGCGTACGGAGCGCCCAACGGCATCGCCAACGGCTCGGGCACGCACGGCCCGCTCGGGTGGATCACGGCCCATCCGGGTGTCCTGCCGGCGTTCGTCGGTCTTCCCGGGCAGTCGGTGACGATCGCGAACCAGACCGCGCTCGAGGCCTTCATGCCGACCGGCGGCACGCCGGGGCCGCTCCGCCCGGGCGACCTCGTCCTGAGCAGCGCTTCGGGCATCCCCCCGAGCGGCGACGGCGGAGGGACGCTTGCCGGGCAGACCCTCGCCCTCATGCTCAGCACGGCGCTCTCGAACAGCGGCGCCAACCCGCCGGGCCTGGGCGCGCTCGAGCTCGCCCAGCTCGCAAGCCCGTTCTGCACCTGCGCGGGCTCCGCACCCGTGATGTTCCCGGCGATTTCCGCGTGCATCCTCCGGAACGCCGCGACCGTCCGGGACCTCGTGGTGCTCGGCGATCGGGCGCTCGGCGGCGTGCCGCTCGCCATGATCGACTCTTGTCTCAGCTACAGCCTGATCGACGACGCGCTCGATACGATCAACAACGCCTTCGACGGCTGCCGCCAGCTCTGTGCGTGTAGCTGACGGCGCCGTGCGCCCGCGCGTGCTCGTGTGGTTGTCGGTGCTCGCCAGCGCGCTTCCCGCGATCGCGCAGGCGGCGCCGGTTCTGCCGCTCGGTCACGCGGGCCGGTGGATCACCGACGCGCGCGGCCGCGTGGTCGTCGTCCATGGCACGAACATGGTGGAGAAGCGGCCGCCCTACACCCCGGCCGCGGCCGGCTTCTCCGCCGCCGACGCCGCGTTTCTCGCCCGCCTGGGCTTCAACGCCGTGCGCCTGGGGGTGATCTGGAAGGCGGTGGAGCCCGCGCCCGGGGTCTTCGACGACACCTACCTCGACCACATCGCCCGGACCGTTGCGATGCTCGCCCGCCACGGCCTTCTCTCCCTCCTCGACTTCCACCAGGACCTGTTCAACGAGCGCTTCGAAGGCGAGGGCGCCCCCGACTGGGCGGTCGAGGACGGCGGCCTCCCGAACCCGCGGCTCGGGTTCCCCGCGAACTACACCGGCAACCCGGCGCTCGAGCACGCGCTCGATGCGTTCTTCTCGAACGCCCCTGGCCCGGGCGGCATCGGCCTCGCCGAGCGGTTCGCTGCTGCCTGGGCGCACGTGGCGGCACGCTTTCGAGGACTGCCGACCGTGCTCGGGTACGAGCTCGTGAACGAGCCCTTCCCGGGGTCGGCGTGGGCGACGTGTCTCGGCGCGACGGGCTGCGCATTCGATGCCGTGCTGACGGCGTTCTACCGCCGGGTGGCCGCGGCGATTCGCGCGGTCGACCCGCAGACCCTCGTCTGGTACGAGCCGAACGTCCTTTTCAACGTGGGCTTCGGCTCCGCGGTGGGCGCGCTCGGCGACCCGCGCGCCGGCTTCGCCTTTCACGACTACTGCCCCACCGAGCCCCAGACGCACTCGCCCGCGGGCTGCGCCGCGTTCGACGACCGCGTCTTTGGCCACGCGCTGGCGCACGTCGCCGAGACCGGCGAGGCGATCCTGCTCACCGAATTCGGCTCGACCAGCGACGCCCCCTACCTCACCGACATGCTGGCACGCGCCGACCGGACGATGGTCCCGTGGCTCGAGTGGTCGTATTGCCGCTGCAACTCGCCCACCGACACCGGCGCGCAGCCCGGCCTCGTGGTCGACCCGCACCGGCCGCCGCGGGGGTCGAATCTCGTGCGGGGCACGCTGCGGGCGCTGGTCGAGCCCTACCCGCAGGTGATCGCCGGCACGCCGCAGTCGTGGGGTTTCGACCCCGCAGCGCGGACGTTCACGCTGCGCTACACGACTGCGCGCGTCGACGGCAGCGGCCGCTTCGCGCCCGGCGCCACCACCGAGATCGCCACGCCGCGGCTCGTCTACGGGGGCCGCTACGGCGTGCGGGTCGACGGCGGCGCGGTGGCGGTCCGCCGCGGCGGCTCGCGGCTCGAGATCGCGGCCTGCCCCGGCGCCGAGACGATCGTCGTGACGGTGAGCCCCGCGGGAGGGAAGCGGGGCTCCTGCCGCATCCGCGCGCGCCGGTAATCCCTCCTCAGCGCGCGGGGCCGGCTACCAGGTCGGCAAGGCTCGTCTCGGGGCGAGCCCACTGCTCGCCTTCCATGCGCGCGATCTCCTTGCCGTCGCGCCGGACGATCGCCGTGGGAAGACCGACGATGTGAAAGCGGTCGATCAGGGGATCGTCCCCCCGGGCGTCGTGCGGCACGCCGTGGAAGGTGGCGGTGATCGGCGCGCCGCGGAGCTCTTCCAGCACGCGTACGAGCCGCGGCACCGCCTGCTCGCAGTGCGGGCACCAGCTGCCGAAGAACACGAGCAGCTCCGTCGGGCGCTTGGCCCGGCGCAGCGTGGCGAGCGCGGCCGCATCGGGGGCGTAGTGCGCGGCCCCGCGGCGGTACTCGGGCAGCGCCTGGAGCAGGTCGTCGAGCTGATGATCGCCGAGCAGCGGCGGGCCTTCCTTGAGCGCCATCGTGAGGCCGTCGCGCTCGAGGATCAGGTTCGGACCGTCGGGTCGCACGGAGAGGAAGTCCTCCTGCGGTCCGCCGGTATCGACCCGCATCGCGTCGGGATCGGCGGGGTCGCGGACGACACGTGCCGGATCGAGCAGGCGCGCGCCCAGGGGACCGGTCGTGACGAGCACCGGGCGGCCGAACGGCGAGGGCTCGACGAGCAGCGTCACCGGCGGCTCGAGCGAACGGTAGACCGCCGCCCCGTCGGCCACGAACTGGCTCGTGGCGACCAGCTCGAGGCTCGACGCGTGCGCCGCAGCCCCGGCGCTTGCAAGGAGCGCCCCGAGCGCGACGGCGGGAACGGATCGAATCATGGCAGCTCTCCTCGGGCGAGCGCGTCGAGCGCGGCATCGGGCGGGAATCCGCTCCACGTCGCCACCACGCGACCGCCGTCGACGAGCGCGCTGCGCGGCAGCGTGCGGTAGAGGCGACGGAGCATCTGCGGCGGGGCGCCGCGCACCTCGAAGGCCGGGCCGGCCGACCAGAGAAACGCGGCGGCGAGATCGGGATTGTCGTCGGCGACGCCCCACACCCGCGTGCCGCCTCGCGGCAGTCCGAGGCGTGCGTTGAGGTGCGGGATGCGGGCGCGGGTCGCGGGATCGGCACGGTCGAGGAGGAGGACGAGGTGGCGGCCGGCGCGCAGCTCGGGGATCACCTGGTCGAGCTGCGTCGCCTCGACGGCGACGCCCGGCGCGAGCGCGGTCGCGTGGTCGTCGAGCGGAAGCCGCGGCGCGAGAAGCGCGAAGGCGACGCCGGCGCACGCACCGAGCACGCCTGCCCACGGCAGGCGCGCCCCCCGCGGCGCCGGGCTGCCGAGCCAGGCGAGCCCCGAGAGCCCGGCGAGCCCCAGGTCTTCGTAGAGCGCCTGCCGCGGCGTGCGTTCGAGAAGCTGGCCAAAGCACCCGCATGCCGCGGCGCCCTCCGGCCGCACGAGTTGCCAGGCCACCACGGTGACGAACGCCAGGAACGTCGCGCTGCCGACGAGGAGGACGCGGCGGTGGCGCGGGTGCGCGAGGAGCGCCGCGCCGAGCCCCGCCTCGAAGGCGATCACCGCGAGCGCGGCAGGGTAGGCGAGCCCGGCCGGGACCGGCAGCATGTCGCGGAGCCGCGCGGCCGCACCCCGCGCGTAGATGGCCTTCGCGTACGCCGCCACGAGCAGCACGACGCCGAGGAGGCGGGCCGCGACCGGGCCGAGCGCGCCGAGCTTGGGGAAGCCCCGTCTGCCCGCCGAGAAGCCGACACCGCGCATCGAGTGAGCCGTGCTGGGATCGAACCAGCGACCCGCTGCTTAAAAGGCAGCTGCTCTACCAGCTGAGCTAACGGCTCGCGCCCGGACGGGACGGCCCCTTAGCACAGTCGTGGCGGCTCGGCGACCCGAGCCGGCGGTCGGGGGCTCACCCGAGCGGGGAGGCACGACGGCGCGCGGTCTGCTACACAGCCGCTATGGCCGAGACCTGGGATGTGGAGACACCTGAGCCCGCGCTGCCGTGGCGCCCGCTCGCGTGGGGCGCTGCCCTCGGCGGCGTGGCCGGCGCGGTCGCGGGTGCCGTGATCGCCGCGGCGGGATCCGGGGCGTCCCTGATCGCCGTCACCATCGACGTCGGCGCCGCCGGGGCGATCATCGGCGGGCTCTTCGGGGCGCTCTACGCGTCCTGGTCGATCGACGAGTCCTGACGCGCTGCGATCCTCGCCCACGGGTCGCGGAGCGTGACCGTCCGGTTGAAGACGGGCGCACCCGGGCGCGTGTCGACCGGATCGGCGCAGAAGTAGCCGAGCCGCTCGAACTGCCAGCGGCTTCCGGGAGCGGCCGCGGCGAGGGTCGGCTCGACCTTGCAGCCCGTGAGCCGCTCGAGCGACCGCGGATTGAGCTGCGCGAGCCAGTCGTCCCCGCCGGGCTCCTCGACCGTGAACAGGCGATCGTAGAGCCGAACCTCCGCCTCGACCGCGTGTCGGGCGGACACCCAGTGGATGGTCGCCTTCACCTTGCGCCCGCGGGCATTCCCACCGCGGGAGGCCAGGTCCGCGGTGCAGCGCACTGCCGTGACCTCGCCCGTCTGCGGGTCCTTCTCCACCCCGGTGCAGCGGACGACGTAAGCCCAGCGGAGCCGCACCTCGCGCCCCGGCGCCAGGCGAAAGTACTTGGGGGGCGGCACCTCCCGGAAGTCGTCGCGCTCGATCCAGAGCTCTCGCCCGAAGGGGACGCGGCGCGTCCCTGCCGCCGGATCCTCGGGGTTGTTGACCGCTTCGAGCTCCTCGACGCGCTCGGCGGGCCAGTTCTCGATCACCAGCCGCAGCGGCCGCAGCACCGCCATCGCCCGCGGCGCGCGGCGGTTGAGCTCCTCGCGGATCGCGTGCTCGAGCATCTCGACCTCGACGGTGCTGTTGCGCTTGGCGACGCCGACGCGCTCGCAGAACGTGCGGATCGCCTCGGGCGGCACGCCGCGGCGGCGCAGTCCCGAGAGCGTCGGCATGCGCGGGTCGTCCCAGCCGCTCACGTGCCCGCCCTCGACGAGCGCGAGAAGCCGCCGCTTGCTCATCACCGTGTAGGTGAGGTTCAGGCGGGCGAACTCGATCTGCTGCGGGCGCGCCGGCGTGCGGCAATGCTCGATCAGCCAGTCGTAGAGCGGCCGGTGGTCCTCGAACTCGAGCGTGCAGATCGAGTGCGTGACGCCCTCGATCGCGTCGGAGAGCGGGTGCGCGTAGTCGTACATCGGGTAGATGCACCAGCGATCGCCCGTGCGGTGGTGCGTGGCGTGGCGGATGCGGTAGAGCACCGGGTCGCGCAGGTTCAAGTTGGGCGAGGCCATGTCGATGCGCGCGCGCAGCACGTGCGCGCCGTCGGGGAACTCGCCGGCGCGCATGCGGGCGAAGAGGTCGAGGCTCTCGGCGATCGGGCGGTCGCGGTAGGGGCTCGGGCGGCCGGGCTCGGTGAGCGTGCCGCGGTAGGCGCGGATTTCCTCGGCCGAGAGGCTGTCGACGTAGGCGTGCCCGTCGCGAATGAGCTGGACGGCGTATTCGTAGAGCTGCTCGAAATAGTCCGAGGCGTAGAAGAGCTTGTCCTTCCAGTCGAACCCGAGCCAGCGCACGTCGCGCTGGATGGCCTCGACGTACTCGGCCTCCTCGGTGGCGGGGTTCGTGTCGTCGAAGCGGAGGTGACAGACGCCGCCGAACTCCGCGGCGATGCCGAAGTTGAGGCAGATGCTCTTGGCGTGCCCGATGTGGAGATAGCCGTTCGGCTCGGGGGGAAAGCGGGTGACGACCCGCCCGCCGTGCTTCCCGCTGCGCAGATCGTCGGCCACGATCTGCCGGATGAAGTCGGTGGCTTCCGCCATGTCGGAGGCAGGACATAGCCGGGCGCGCGCCGCTGCGCCACCGGCGGCGGCAGCTACCCCGGGGGCGCTGGCAGCACACGCACGTCGCGGAGGAGCCAGGTGCGCGACATGACGCTCACCAGCCCTTCGAGGCGGAGCCGGGTGCCGGGTGGCGCCTTGCGCAGGCGGGCGAGGAGCACGGGCGGCCCCACGACGAGGAAGTTCGGATCGAGCGGCGCGACCCGCTCGAGCACGTCGCGCCCAAGGAGCGCGTTGTCCCCGCCGATCGTCCGCGCCTCGGTGACGGCGAGCCAGCGTCGGGCTTCGCGGCGGCCGTCGAGGAGCCCCAGGGAGACCACCGTGAAGGCGCCGGGCAGGCGCTCGCGCCGCGCGGCAACCATGCCGTCGAGCCGCAGGATGAGCGGCGGTCCCACGTTGGGCATGCCCGGCTCGACGACGGCGGCCGCCTGCCCGGCGGCGAGCACGAGGGCGAGCACGGCGGCCTGAGCGCGCATGGGCCGAGCATACGGCGGGGGGCCGCGCAGGCAAGCGGGGGCGGACGCGGTCAGGGGCAGCGCGGCAGCCGATCGGGGGCGACGAAGGCCTCGGGGCCGAGGCCGGGTGGATCCGGGCATGCGGCGCGGACCCGCTCCTCGGCAAGCGGCGCATCGGCGCGCGCGTAGGTCGTCTCGAAGGGGAGGATAAGCGTGCCGGCGCGGCGGAAGTCGGCGAAGCGCGCGGTGACCTCCCCGCTCGTGATCGGCGAGAGGTCGAGCGGCCCCGCTGCGGCGACGAGCAGCGTCCGCTCGTCGAAGGCGAGGCGGTAGCGCGCGCCATCGTCGGCAAAGACGACGGCGAGCCCCTCGCGGGCGCCGGCCGGGAGGTCGCTCGGTGCCAGCGGCGCCACGGCGACGCCGGGCAGCGCGAGCGCATCGAGGTTCACCACGGCCGTCCAGCGCGCGTGCGAGCGAAGCGGCGCTGCGGGATTGCGATCGACGGACACGGCCCGCGTGCCGATGTACGCGCGGACGACGCTGCCGTCGAAGAGATACGCGTCGGGCTCCGTTGCCGTGGTGATGACCCACGCGTAGCGGTCGGGGAAGAGGAAGGCGCGCTGCCACTGCCAGGCGCCCGGGGCTCCGACATGGACGCGCGCCTCGATGTCCTCGACGAGCCCGTGCAAGGGTCCGCCACGCGCGCGGATCGCCCGCGCGAGAAGCGGCCGCGGGGCGCAGCTTGTGGCGAGCACGAGGAGCGCGGCCGCGAGCATCCCCACTCGCCATGCTGGCGCACCCCCGCGCCGGTCGCGTAGGCTTGCCGGTCGCGTGTTCCGCTCACCTCGTCTCGCCACCGTCGTCATCCTCGCAGCCCTCGAAGCCTGCCGTCCCGCCCGCCCCGCGCGCGCTCCGTCGCCCGCGCCGCCGAGCGCGACGCGCGCGTTCCTCGTGCGCGAGGCCCAGCTCGAGGGAGGGGCGGTGAGCGTCCATGCGGAGATCCCCCTCGAGCCCGCGGGGCCGAAGCCCACCGTGATCGCGCTCCTCGGAGACTCGCGCGCGCTGCTCGCCGCCGGCTTCGTGGTGGTGACGTATCAGATCCAGTGGGCGATCCTGAAGGGCGAAAAGCCCCCGGCACCACCGCCCGAGGGCACGGGCGTCGGCAAATGGGTGCTGGCGGCACCGTCGGCGGCGACCATCGGCGAGGGCTATCTCCGGCAGATCGCCGCCACCGCCGCCGAGCACGTTCCGAAGATCCTCGACTACCTCGCCACCATCCCCGAGGTGGACACCGGGCGCATCGGGATGGCCGGCGGCTCGACGAATGGCTTCGTCGCGCTCGAGGCCGCCGCGGCCGACCGCCGCATCCGGGCGGCGGTGGCGATCGCGGCGTGCGGCGACTACCGGACCTTTCTCCGCTACTCGAGCATGGGCATGGAGGGAAAGCCGCTCGCGCTCGATCCGGCCTACGCGGCCTGGATCCAAGATCACGAGCCGATCGCCCACCCGGACCGAGTCGTGCATGCGGCCCTGCTCATGCGCAACCGGGTCGGCGATCCGCTGATCCCGATTGCCTGCGCCGACCGGACCGCGCGAGTGCTCGCGGCGGCCTACACGCGGGCGGGGGTCTCGGAGCGGTTTCGCTACGACCGGCTGGATGCGGAGGGCCACGGCCTCGATCCCGACGACGGGCGGGCCGCCGTGGCGTGGTTCGCCCGGTGGCTCACGGGGTCGTGAGCCCGGCATTTTTTCGTTGACGCCGGCTTTCGGGCCGTCGTAAAAGCGCGGCCCGCAGGAGGTCCCCATGTCGAACCGCTTCGGGGGAATCGGTGCTCTCGTGCTGATCGCCGTTGCCGCCACGGCGGGTCCTGCCCTGGCCGGCCGTTGCACGACGTCGCTCATCTCGGGTGGGCTCAAGAGCCAGTGCCCGTCGGTAAACGACGCCGGCCTGCCCCAATGTCCGCCCGGGTGGACCAAGGTGGTCTACCGGCTCGACAAGCCCTTCCCGCTCGACGGGACCCTGAGCTCGGCCCAGATGGCGTCCACGCCGGCGTCGCCCTGCGGGGGGGCCGGGCCGACGGTCGGCCTCACCGCCGACAGCTACGTCATCGGGTGCTGGTCGCCGGAGGACCGGCGGGGCTGCCGGAAGATGAAGGTGCTGAACAACGGGACGATGTGCCTGCACCTGGCAGCGGCGTCTCTCGGCTGCGGCGGGCCGAGCTGCGCCTCGCTGTCGACCGAGCAGGTCGTGATCAGCAACGCCGGGGCGGCCGATCATCAGCTCTGCCGGCCCATCGACCCGACCGCGAGCTGTCGCTCGGCGCGGCCAAACGGCGTCGAGCAGTTCCGTCTGTGGGTGGGCGGGCTCTGTTCGACGATGGACCTCGGCAGCAGCGGCGACCTCAGCAACGCGTGCATCGCGCAGTGGCCGGCGACCTATCTCGGCTACGGCCCGGCAAAGAGCCCCGGGAATCCGCCGCTCGGCGACTACGACTGGGGGACGGGGGCGTTCAAGCTCGTCGAGGTGGCTGGTCGTCCACAATGCGGCGACCTCGGGACCTGCCTCGGGTCGGGGAAAAATGCGCTCTGGACGATCACCCTCGTCGGCGTCCCGGACGATCGGATTCCGGGCAACACCCCGCCGTGCCTCGACGACCCGACGGGTGCTTGTCAGGCGCCCGGCTGCTTCCACTGACCGGCGCGGCGGCACTCGGCCCGCGTGGGCGGCGTCCGCTCGCATGCCATCGACTCCGTGACCCCCGAGGCCACGAGGGCGCATGCGTTCGTGGTGGCCGCCCGGCGCGCCTCGCCCGCGGAGTCGCCGTCGACGGCCCGGCAGGCGCGCCGTCCCTGAAAATCCACGCACACCTCGCAACGCACCCGTCCGACGTGCAGGCTCGACCAGACGACGACCCCGATGATTGCGGCGAGCCCGGCGAGCGACGCCCACGACGTCCACTTCATCCGCTCGGCGGCGGTGTAGCGTACCGCGGTCCCGCGCGCCAGGCGAGCGTTGTGCCATTTTGCCGCGGGCGCCACCGGCGGTGGGGCATGACGTCACGGCTCGACGTCGGGCGCATGCGGCGAAGGGGGCGGCACGCCGTATGCTCGGCCGTGGGGCATGGACGCAGGCTGCGTGCTCGTCGGGGAGCGGGAGACGGCGCGGCGTGCTGCGCTCGCGGCGGACCTGCGCGCCCAGGGCTACGTGGTGCTGGAGGCCCGCGACGGGCTGCAGCTCGTGGGGCTCCTCGAGTTCGCCGTGGAGGTCCTCGGCTGTCCCGTGGACGAGCTGATCGTGATCGCGGACACCGCCCTTGCCGGTCTGGACGGCCTCGACGTCCTTACGGTCCTTCGCGCCGCCCGGTGCCGCACCGCCGTCGTGCTCGCCGCGGCCCGGGACGACGTGGCGGCCAGGCGCGAGGCCGAGGCGCTCGGGGCCCTCGTCATCGACCGCGATGGAGATGCGGCGGCGGTCGCGCGGGCAGCGGCCCGGGCGCGCGCGGCGCTTGACCTCCAGGCGTGCCGAGGCCATGCTCGGGCGCCGGCGCGGGCGTGACTCCGATCCCCGCCCGCAGACAGGAGGACCCTTCATGCGTCGAACCGCCGTCGTGGCGGCTTGTGCCGTCGCCCTCAGCGCGTCGCTTGCGAGCGCGGCCGATACCGAGCGGATCATCAAGTACTACCGCAAGAAGCCCGGCGTCATGGTTCCGGCGAACGCCAAGGTGACGGTCACCGGGCTCGCGCCGTCCACGCGGATCAAGGGAGCGAAGGAAGGCGTGCTCGAGATCGGCGAGGGCCCGGCGGCGCGCAAGGTCCCCTTCGTGGCTTCGGCCGACGAGCGCTACGTGGTCTTCGGCAGCGTCGAGGACGTGACCACGGATCCCGCGAAGGCGGTCATGGAAAAGATCAACTTGAAGGGCGAGCCGTTCAAGGGCCCCGCCGACGCCAAGGTGACGATCGTCGAGTACTCCGACTTTCAGTGTCCCTTCTGCGGCCGGGGCTATCAGACGATGGAGAACCAGGTCCTCAAGGACTACGGGGACAAGGTCCGCTTCTACTACAAGAACTACCCGCTGCCGTTCCATCCCTGGGCCGAGCCCGCCGCCGTGGCCGCGGAGTGCGCCAAGGAGCAGAAGGCCGACGCCTTCTGGAAGCTCTACAACGGCTTCTTCCAGAACCAGGCGCAGATCAACCCGCAGAACGTGAAGGACAAGGCGACCGAGTTCTTGAAGGACAGCGGCATCGACATGGCGAAGTGGACCGACTGCTTCGACAACAAGAAGTCGCTGCCGAAGGTGAAGGCGGAGATGGCCGAGGGCAGCTCGGTGGGCGTCACGGGAACGCCGGGGTTCATCATCAACGGCCGGCTCGTGAGCGGTGCGCAGCCCTACGAGAACTTCAAGACCGTCATCGACGACGAGCTGGCATCGGCCAAGAAGTAGCGCCGTCCCGTGCCCACGCACGTGACGTCGCCCGTGCGCGTCGGCGCTGCGGGAAACCTCCCGAAGGTCATCGAGGAGTACATCGGCCGGGCGAGCACCCGGACGACCGCGGTGAGCGTGGCGCGCATGCGCAGCCCCGCGGGCTGGGTCGAGCCCGGACAGACGCCGGAGTTCGACGAGTACACGCTCGTGCTCGCTGGCGCGCTGCACGTCCGGCACCGCGAGGGGACTCTCGTCGTGCGTGCCGGCGAGGCCGTGATCGCGTACGCGGGGGAGTGGGTGCAGTACAGCTCGCCCGAGGCCGGCGGGGCGGAGTACATCGCGGTGTGCGTGCCGGCGTTCGCGGCCGAGCACGCGCACCGCGACGGCTGAGGCGCACCGCGCTCGCGTGAATTCCCGCCGCTCGGCGCCGTCGAACGGACGGGACGGGGGGGAGGTGTGCCGACGTGCCGAGCTTCGCGCTGCGCAGCCCGTACACGGTGATCGTCGGGGCGTGCATCGCCGCCATCCTGGGTCTCAGCGCCCTTGCCCGGATGCCGGTCGATGTCTTCCCCAATCTCAAGATCCCGGCGGTCGTCGTGGCGACGTTCTATCCCGGGATGCCGCCGCTCGACATCGAGCGCGACATCACGACGCGCTACGAGCGCTTCTTCACCCTCGGCAGCGGCATCGAGCACATCGAGTCGCGCTCGCTGCCGGGCGTGAGCATCATCAGCGTGTACCTGCACGCCGGCGTGGACGTCGACGCGGCGGCCGCACAGCTCGCCACGCTGGCGATGGCGGACCTGGGCGTGCTGCCGCCCGGCACCCTGCCGCCCCTCGTCCTCAAGTTCGACGCCTCGTCCCTGCCGGTGACGCTGGTGACGGTCGAGGGCGAGGGGTACTCGCAGGTGCAGCTCGAAGATCAGGCGCGCTACAACGTGCGCAATCAGCTCGCGACGGTCTCCGGCGCGTCGATCCCGATGCCGTTCGGCGGGAAGATCCGCCAGATCATGGCCTACGTCGACCGCCAGGCGCTCCAGGCGCGCAACCTGACGCTCAACTCCGTGGTCGACGCGCTGAACGAGAGCAACCTGATCCTGCCCGCGGGCGACGCCAAGATCGGCAACACCGACTACTACATCTACTCGAACGCCCTCGTCGACGAACCGCAGAGCCTCGATGCACTGCCCATCAAGGTCGGCCCGGGGCAGGCGCCCGTGCGCCTCGGCGACGTCGGTCACGTCGAGGACGCGACCGCGATTCAGTACAACGTCGTGCTGATCGACGGGCAGCCCTCCGTGTACATCCCGGTCCTCAAGCAGGGCGGCGCCAACACGATCGCGGTCGTGGACGGCATCCGGGCGCTGCTGCCGAAGATCATCGGCCTGCCGCCGGGGATGAAGCTCAAGGCCATCTTCGACCAGTCCGGCTACATCCTCGACGCCGTGCACGCGCTCGAGCACGAGGCGGTGTCCGGAGCCATCCTCGCGTCGCTGATGATCCTGCTCTTCCTCGGCAGCTTTCGCTCGACGTTGGGCATCTTCCTCTCGATCCCGCTCTCGATCCTCGCGGCGGCCTTCGGGCTGTTCATGAACGGGTCGACGATCAACGTGATGACGCTCGGCGGCTTCGCGCTCGCCATCGGCCGGCTCGTGGACGATTCCGTGGTGGTGCTCGAGAACATCAACCGGCACCTGGAAGCCGGCAAGAGCCCGACGCAGGCGGCGCAGGACGGGGCGGAGGAGGTCGCGCTGCCCGTGCTCGCCTCGACGCTCACCACCATCATCGTGTTTTTCCCGGTGATGTTCCTCTTCGGGGTCGCCAAGTATCTGTTCAGCGCGCTCGCGCTCGCGGTCGTGCTCGCCATGCTCGCCTCCTACGTGGTCGCGATGGCGGTGATCCCGATCTACTGCGCCCGCTTCCTCGTGGCCGAGGCGGGGGAGGCGAGCGAGCCCGGCGCCCTCCAGCGGTTCTTCGACGGGTTCAATCGCCGCTACGAGCGCTTCGCCGACGGCTACGAGCGCCTGCTCGCGCGGGCGCTCGACCGGAAGCTGCTCGTCATCGGGGGCGTCGCGGTCGTCTTCGCGGGGTCGCTCGTGCTCTACCCGCGGCTCGGGACACAGCTCTTCCCGACGACGGACGCGGGCAAGTTCGTGATTCACATGCGCTCGCCCGCGGGCAGCCGGATCGAGGTGACCGAAGGCCTCGCACGGCGCGTCGAGCAGGTGATCCGCACGATCATCCCGCCGGGCGAGCTCGGCACCGTGGTCGAGAACCTCGGCCTCGCGCCCAGCATCTCGGCGATCTACTCGTCGAACTCGGGCGAGGACACCGGCGAGATCATGGTGACGCTCAAGCCCGACCACAAGGTGTCGACGTTCCGCTACATGGGTCTCCTCGAGCGTGCGCTGCCGCGGGAGGTGCCGGAGGTGACGACCTTCTTCTCCTCGGGGAGCATCATCGACGCCGTCCTCAACTTCGGACTGCCCGCGCCGATCGACGTGCAGGTGAGCGGCCCCGACTACGCGCCGCTGTTCGCGGTGGCGCACCGGCTCGCGGCGGCGATCGGCGGCCTGCCCGAGGTGGCGCAGGCGTACATTCCGCAGGAGGCGGACTACCCGACGCTCAAGGTGCAGGTCGACCGGGTGCGCGCCGCGCGCCTCGGGCTCAGCGAGAAGGACGTGGTCACCAACGTGATCACCGCGCTCACGTCGAACCAGATGATCCGGCCGTCGATCTGGATCGATCGCTCGACGGGCAACGACTACTTCCTCACCGCACAGTACCGCGAGCAGGCGATCGATTCGATCGACACGCTGCTCGACATTCCCGTCCATCATCTTGCGCGGACAAACGGGGTGCCGGAGCAGTCGATCCTTCTCCGCAACGTAGCCACGATCGAGCCGGCGAAGTTTCCGTCCGAGGCGGACCACTACGACATCCAGCGCGTCGTCGACGTGCTCGTCGATCCGGCGACCTCCGACCTGGGCGGGACGCAGAAGGCGATTCAGGAGCGGCTCGACCGGATTTCCCTGCCGCCCGACGTGCGCGTGCAGTACCGCGGCGCGGTGGCGGCGATGGAGCGGTCGTTCTCGAGCTTCGGCCTCGGGCTCGCCATGGCGGTCGTGCTGCTCTACCTCGTGATGGTGGCGCAGTTCGCCTCGTTCGTCGATCCGTTCATCATCATGTTCGCGGTGCCGATGGGCCTGATCGGGGTCATCTGGACGCTCTGGCTCACGGGGACGACGCTCAACATCGAGTCGTTCATGGGCATCATCGTGATGGTGGGGATCGTCGTGTCGAACTCGATCCTGCTGGTCGACTTCGCCAACCAGCGCCGGCGCGAGGGCCAGGCGCTGCGGCCGGCCGTGGTCGAGTCGGCCCGGGTGCGGATGCGGCCGATCCTCATGACGGCGCTCGCCACGGTGGCGGGGCTCATGCCGATTGCGCTCGAGCTCGGCGCCGGCTCCGAGGCCTCCGCGCCGCTCGCGCGCGCGGCGGTGGGCGGGCTCGTCGTCTCCACCGCCTTCACGCTCTTCCTGGTGCCGTGCGTCTACGAGCTCGTCTACGCGCGCCGCGCGCGCCGGACGGCGGACAGCGTCGCGGGTCAGCCGAGCGTGTGAGACGCACTGGCCTCGACGCCCCCGCCGCGCTGCGCTAACGGAAGCGCGAGCGCAGGACCGCCCATGCGAGATCCCGTCTTCATCGGCTCGGCCTTCGTTGCGCAGTACCCGGAGGGGGGCGGCAACTTCTGGGTCCCGCTCCAGTACTTGCTGGGGTTGAGGGACCTCGGCGTCGACGCCTGGTGGCTCGAGCTGCTCTGGACCCGGCACGACCCCGCCCGCGATCGGTACAACGTCGAGACCTTCCGCCGCTACGTCACCGAGCTCGGCGTCGCCGACCGCGTCGTGCTCGTGTTCTTTCCCGAGACCGCGCGGACGGAGCCGCCGGGGCGCGCCCAGGTGCTCGGCATGGACGCCCGGGAGCTTGCCGCCCGGCAGCGCGATGGGCTCCTCCTCAACATGGCCGAGAGCGTGCCCGCCTCGCTGCGCCAAGCCTTCGGCCGCACCGCGCTCTTCGACCTCGACCCCGGCCCCTTCCAGCTCTGGGCGCGCGAGTGGGGCATGGGCGTCGGGGCGCACGACGCCCACGTGACCATCGGTCAACACCTGGGCGCGCCCGACTCGCCGGTGCCGCTGGGCGGCGTCGACTGGCGCCGAGTCTGGCCTGCCGTGCACCTGCCGGCGTGGCCCGTCCAGGAGACCCCTGCCGAGCGCTGGACGACCGTCAGCCAGTGGTGGACGAACCAGTACGCCTTCCTCGACGCCGAGTGCTACGACTGCAACAAGCGCACCGGCTTCCTCGAAGTGCTCGACCTTCCCGCGCGCGCGCCCGTGCAGCTCGAGCTGGCGGCGAACCTGCACGCCGACGAGCACGAGGACCGGGCGCTGCTCGCGCGGCACGGCTGGCGGCTCGTCGAGCCCGCCGTCGTGGCGGGTACGCCGCAGGCGTTCCGCGCCTACGTGCAGGGCTCGCGCGGCGAGTTCTCCTGCGCCAAGCCGGCCTACGTGAAGGCGCGCGCGGGCTGGGTGAGCGACCGCACCGTCTGCTACCTCGCGAGCGGGCGGCCCTGCGTCGTGCAGGCGACGGGGGCCGAGGCGCACCTGCCGGCAAGCCCGGGGCTGCGCTTCTTCCGCGACCTCGGCGAGGCCGCCGAGGCGCTCGCGGCCGTCGAGGCCGACTACGACGCGGCCGCGCGGGCGGCGCGCGCGCTCGCCGAGGAGGTCTTCGCGACCCGCGTCGTCGTGCCACAGCTCTTGGCCGCCGCCGGCGCTTGACAGCCGCGGGTCGGGACGGCTAGCGCGGGCCGCGTGGATCGGCCGATGGCTCCTCAGGATCGCGCGCGGCCCCCGAGGCTCGGGTAGATGCCGGGGGAACCGCTGCGCTTCGGCATCCTCGGGGCGGCACGCATCGCGCCCATGGCGCTCGTCCGCCCGGCCCGGCGCGTCCCGGGCGCGACGGTGCTCGCCGTGGCGGCGCGCGACCCCGAGCGCGCGCGACGGTTCGCGGCGCGCCACGGCATCCCGCGCGTGCACCCGTCTTACGAGGCGCTGCTCGCCGATCCGGAGGTCGAAGCGGTCTACAACCCGCTGCCGAACGCGCTGCACGCGGTGTGGACCATCCGCGCGCTCGAGGCCCGCAAGCACGTGCTCTGCGAAAAACCCTTCGCCGCGACCGTCGCCGAGGCCGAGGCGATGGCCGCGGCCGCTGCCCGCGCCGGGCGCGTGCTCATGGAAGCCTTCCACTACCGCTACCATCCGCTCTTTGCCCGCATGCAGGCGATTCTCGCTGCGGGCGAGATCGGCGCCGTGCGCCACCTGGAAGCCCATCTCCACGTCCCGCTCGTGATCCCGAACGACATCCGCTGGCGGGCCGATCTGGCCGGCGGCGCGCTCATGGACGCGGGATGCTACACGGTGCACCTCCTGCGCCACCTCGCGCAGGCCGAGCCCACCGTCGTGAGCGCCCAGGCGCGCTGGACGACGGGCGGCGTCGACCGCGCGATGGCCGCCGACCTCCGCTTCCCCGACGGCCGCACCGCGCGGCTCGGCTGCGCGCTGCTCTCGCCGGTGTTGCTGCGTGCCGATGCGACGGTGGTGGGCACGGCCGGCCGGCTGCGGGTGCTGAACCCCATCGCGCCCCAGTTCTGGCATCGGCTGACGGTGCTCACGCCCGCGCTCCACCGCAGCGAGCGCGTGCGCGACGGCGCGAGCTACGATCATCAGCTCCGCGCCTTCGTCGCCGCCGTGCGCGACGGGGCGGCCTACCCGACGACGCCGGCCGACGCGATCGCGAACATGCGGGTGATCGAGGCGATCTACGCCGCCGCCGGCCGCCCGCGGGCCGCATCGTCGGCGTCCTAGAACCGCCGGCTACCCGAGCATCACCATCCCGCCGTCGACGCAGAAGGCCTGCCCCGTGATGAAGCGGGCTCCGTCGCCGGCGAGGAACACCATGAGCGGCGCCAGATCGCGTGCCGGATCGCCGAGGCGCCCGCCGAGCGGGATCGCATGCTGGAGCCCGAGGTCGTGCATCGCCAGCTCCTCGGGCGAGAGGCGCGCGCGATAGGCCTCGTACATGGGCGTCCACATCGCGGGGAGGATGGCGTTGACGGTGATCCCGTAGCGCGCCCATTCCTGTGCGGCGGTGCGCGTCCAGGCGAGCACCGCCGCCTTCGCGGCGGCGTAGTGCGCGCCGCCGCGCTGCCCGCGGAGGGCGGCCGCCGAGCCGAAGTTGATGATCCGCCCGCCGCGCGCGCGGAGATGGCGGAACGCCGCCTGGTTGGTGAAGAGCGTGCCCTTGGCGTTGACGCCGAGCACGAGGTCCCAGTCCGCCTCGGTGATCTCCTCGGCCGGCGCGGCACGCTCGACGCCGGCGGCGTGCACGAGCGCGTCGAGGCCGCCGAGCCAGGCGACGGCGCGGTCGATCGCGCCCAGCACCGCCGCGCGGTCGGCCACGTCACAGGGCTCGTAGCACGCTGCGGCCCCGGCCTCCGCGGCCACGCGCTGCCCGCCCGCGTCGTCGATGTCGAGCACGGCCACGCGCGCGCCCTCGCGCACGTAGGCGAGGGCGGTGGCGGCCCCGATGCCGCTCGCCCCGCCCGTCACGATGATCCGCCTGCCCGCGAGCAGCATGGTACCGTCCTCCTACAGGTAGCGCTTGCCGCGCACCGCGCCGTCGGGTCCGATCTCGTAGAGGAGCGGCGCCCCGGTGGGAATCTCGAGCGCGAGGACCTCGGCCGGCGTCAGCCGATCGAGGTGCATCACGAGCGCGCGCAGCGAGTTGCCGTGGGCGACGACCAGGAGGTTGCGGCCGGCACGCAGCTCCGGCAGGAGGTGTGTCTCCCAGTACGGGAGCACGCGCGCGGCCGTGTCGGCGAGGCTCTCGCCGCCCGGCGGCCGCACGTCGTAGCTCCGGCGCCAGAGCCGCACCTGCTCGGCGCCGAAGCGCCGCGCGGCCTCGGCCTTGTCGAGCCCCTGGAGGTCCCCGTACATGCGTTCGTTGAGCGCGGCGTCCCGCTCGACGGGGAGGTTCGGCATCCCCGCCTGCTCGAGGGCGAGCCGCGCCGTGTCGATCGCGCGCCGCAGCGCGGACGTGTAGACCTTGTCGATGCGCCGGCCGCGCAGCTTCTCGCCGGCCGCGCGCGCCTCGGCCTCGCCGCGAGGCGAGAGCGGCACGTCGACCCAGCCCGTGAAGCGGTTCTCGAGGTTCCACTGCGATTCGCCGTGACGCAGGAGGACGAGCTCGGCCATGGGGCGCCGCTATACCGTGTGCGCGGGCCGGAGGCCAAGGCGAAACGGTTGCGGCCTCCCGGGGGGCCTGGTAGGGTCCGCCGCTCCTGATGCCGATCGTTCTCCTCTTCGTGCTTCACTGGCTGGCCGCCGTCTTCTTCCAGTCGAGCTTCCAGCACCGCTACGCCGCGCATCGCATGTTCTCGATGAGCAAGCGCGTCGAGCGGCTCTTTCATCTCTGCACCTACGTCACCCAGGGCTCGTCGTACCTCTCGCCGCGCGCCTACGCGATCCTTCACCGCGAGCACCACGCCTACGCCGACACCGAGCGCGATCCCCACGCGCCCGGATTCTTTTCGAACGCCTTCACGATGATGTGGGCGACCGCGCAGCGCTACGGGGCTCACCTCGACCGGACGTCCTCGCCGGAGCCGCGCTTCCTCGGGGGCTATCCCGACTGGCCGCTGATCGACCGCCTCGCCTCCTCGTGGGCGAGCCGGCTCGCCTGGGGCACCGCGTGGACGCTCCTCTATCTCTGGCTCGCCACCGCCTGGTGGCAGTTCCTCCTGCTGCCGATCCAGTGGGTGATGGGCCCAGTGCACGGGGCAATCGTCAACTGGTGCGGCCACCGCTACGGCTACCGCAACTTCCGCACCCGGGACCGCTCGCGGAACTCCCTCCCGATCGACCTGCTCACCCTGGGCGAGCTCTTCCAGAACAACCACCACCGCGCCGCCGCGCGGGCGAACTTCGCCGCCCGCTGGTTCGAGGTCGATCCGACCTACCTGGTGCTGCGGCTGCTCGCCTGGGCCGGGCTCATCCGCCTCGTGTCGACAGCGGGCGAGGCATAACCGCCCGGGGTCACGCGTCGATCAGCACGCCGGGGTTCAAGATGCCCGCCGGATCGAGCGCCGCCTTCGCCGCGGCGAGCGCGGCGGCGAAGGGTGCGGGCCGCTCACGATCGTACCAGGGTCGGTGATCGCGTCCGACGGCGTGGTGATGGGTGATCGTGCCGCCGGCGGCGAGGATCGCCTCGGAGGCCGCGGCCTTGATCTCGGCCCACTGCTCGAGCTGACTCCCCGGCCGCCCGGCCGCGAGCACCGTGTAGTACGGGGCGGGACCGTCGGGATAGGCGTGCGTGAAGCGCACCGTCACCTGGCCTCGGCCGCACACGCGGTGGACGGCGTCGGTGGTGGCGGTCATCACGGCGGCGTGAAAGGCAGGAAAGCGATCCCACGTGACGGCGGTCTCGAAGGTCTCGGTGACGAGCCCCATGCCGACGAGCGCGTCACGGAGGTAGGGCGCATCGAGAAAGGCGCGCCGCCAGGCGCCGGCGGCTCCCTCTCGCTCGCCCTCACTGCTGGTGCGCGTGCGCCCCGCCTCGGGCGCGAACCGCCCGCCGTGGTCGGCGGCGCATTCGAGCGCCCGGGCCATCCACGGATCGAGCGGGTGGTCGGCGGATTCGAACGCGAGCAGCAGCACGGCCGCCTGGCCGTCGCCCGCCCCGGCGGTGGCGGCCTCGGTCGGATCGAGGAGGCGGCAGTTGGCTGGGTAGAGGCCCGCCTGCGCGATCGCGCGCACGGCCGCCGCGCCGGCGGCGAAATCCGAAAACGTGACGCTGGCGGCGGCGCGGAACGTCGGACGGGCCGTGAGCCGCATCCACGCCTCGACGATCACCCCGAGGATGCCCTCGGACCCCAGGAAGAGCCGCTCGGGACTCGGTCCCGCGCCCGAGCCCGGCAGCCGCCGCGAGGCCATCACCCCCGTCGGCGTCACCACCCTGAGCGCCTCGACGAAGTCGTCGATGTGCGTGTAGAGCGTCGCGTAGTGACCGCCCGAGCGGGTGGCGATCCAGCCGCCCAGCGTCGAGAACTCGAACGACTGCGGAAAGTGGCGCAGCGTGAGCCCGTGCGGTCGGAGCTGCTCCTCGAGGGCGGGCCCGAGCGCCCCGGCCTGGATGCGCGCGGCCCGGGAGGCGGTGTCGACCTCGAGCACACGGTCGAGCCGCCCGAGGTCGAGCGAGACGACGCCCGCGAAGCGCTCGTCGCGCGGCGGCTCGACCCCGCCGACGACGCTCGAGCCGCCGCCGTAGGGGACGACGGCCACGTGCGCGCCCGTCGCCCACTCGAGCACCGCGGCGACGTCGACCTCGTCGCGCGGGAAGGCGACCACGTCGGGCGGATGGCGGAAGTCGCGCCGGTAGGCGCGCACGACGTCGCGAAACGACTTGCCGTAGGTGTGTGCCGCGCGGTCGTACGGCGCGGCGGAGCAGATGGGGGCGAGGCGCGCGGGCGCGGCGATGCGCGGCGGCGGGAGCGCGATCTCCTCGAGCCGCGGCGGCGGCGTCATGTGGACGGCGTCGAGCCCGAGCCGCGCCGCGACGGCGCGCCCGATCGCCTCCTGCTGCGCCGGGCTCGGCCCCGCGTCCTCCCAGCCCCAGCCCCAGAACCGCCGCCGCCGGCCCGGGACGGACATGCCCCAGCCGCGCTAGACGCGCCGCCGGGCGCCGCCGAAGCTCCCGCGCCCGCCGCCGAACCCGCCGCCCGACCCGCCGCGCCCGGCCCCGCCGCCTCGCGACGACTGCTCGCGCGCCTCGCTCACGGTGAGCTTGCGGCCCTGGAAGTCGGCGCCGTTCAAGTCCGCGATGGCCTTCTCGGCCTCCTCGGCGCTGCTCATCTCGACGAAGCCGAACCCGCGCGACCGACCCGTCGCGCGGTCGGTGATGACCGCCGCCGACTCGCAGGTGCCGGCGCGGGAAAAGAACGTCTTCAGATCCTCGCTCGTCGTGTTGAACGACAGGTTCCCGACGAACAGCTTCTTGCCCATACGATTCTCCTTGCTCTTCCCATTGCTTGGGCGAGAAGCCGGTCGCCGTCCCTGGCGAGGGCCGCGCACAAACAGGGCACGACCCCTCTAGCCGAGTCCGTCCGGACCTGCAAGGGCGGTTTGCCCCTAGCCGAGCTCCTGCGAGAAGCGGATGGTCCCCCGGCGCATCCCCTCGAGCACGATCTCGGTGCCGCCGCTGCGCAGCATCCACTCGAGGCGGTGGTCGCGGTACTCGCGCTTGAACTGGCCCGAGGCCACGAGCTGCGGCAGCATCTCGAAGCCCGCCATCGACTCGGCGGCGGCCGCGAGCACCTGCGCCACGCTCGGCCGCGCGCGCACCCGCTCGAGCCAGCCGGCGAGCGCCGATCCGGGCGGCGGCGGGTTGCCGCCGAGCGCGGCGGCGTGCACGGCGGGGAGCGCGGCGAGATCGCCCCAGCCGAAGGCCTCGCCGTTGAGCCACGGCCGCCCGGCGAGCTGGCGCTCGAGCCACGTGTTCGCGCCGCGCACCTGCTCGGCGGCGCGCGCGAGCAGCCGCGCGGCAAGCTCGCCCGTCGCGCGCTCGAAGACGCGGATCTCGTAGACGGCCCAGTTGATCGCCTCGTAGTAGGTGTCGCAGAGCTCCTCGATCATGCGCACGCGTGCACGCGCGGCCGCCCCGCGCGGGAGCAGCGACGGCTCGGGCCAGCGATCCTCGACGTACTCGAGGATGATCGTCGAGTCGAAGACCGCCGTGTCGCCGTCGAGGAGCGTGGGCACCTCGAGCCGCGGGCTCGCGGCCGCAAAGGTCGCGTCGCCGCCGAAGAAATCCGGAAGCCTCGGCTCGAAGGGGACGCCCTTCTCGAGGAGCGCGATCTTCACCTTCTGCGCGTAGGGGGACAGCGGGTGCTCGTAGAGGATGACCGACATGCGCGGAGCTAAGCACAACGGCGCCGTGTCGGGGAAGGGGGCTCAGCCGGGCGCGAGGCCCTCGAGGACGCGCCAGATCGCGGGCTCGTCGAAGAGGAAGGGGTGCACCATCGGGGTGGTGACGCCGGCCGCGGCGAATGCCGCGAGCTGCGCCCGGCACTCGGCGGCGGAGCCGATGATGGCCAAGCGATCGATCATCTCGTCGGAGACCGCGGCGAGGTTGCGCGCGCGGTCCTTCGCCTGCCAGCCGGCGAGGATCTCGCGGGCCTCGTGGGCGAACCCGCACCAGGCCACGAAGCGGTTGTAGACCGAGGTCGCGAAGTAGGGGCCCATCATGTGGCGGAGCGCCTGGCGCGCGGCCGCCCGGTCGTCGGTGACGATCACCTGGAAGCGGCTGACGACCTCGATGCCGGCGGGGTCGCGCCCGGCCCGGCGCGCGCCGATGCGCACGTGCTCGAGGATGCGCGGGAGGGCCTCGCGCGGGAAGAAGTTGAGGACGACGCCGTCGGCGATCTCGCCCGCCAGCTCGAGCATCGGCGGCATGAGCGCCGCCACGTAGATCGGCACCGGCTGCGGGGGCTGGGACACCAGACGAAAGCCGCGCGTCTGGATCGTACGGCCGGCGAAGGTCACGCGCTCCCCGGCGAGCATCTGGCGGAGCACCGTGACCGTCTCGCGCATCCGGGCAAGCGGCCGGGTGAACGGCACGCCCCCCCAGGCCTCGACGATGGTCTCGCTCGAGGCTCCCAGCCCGAGGACGACGCGACCGGGAGCGAGCTGGGCGAGGGAGCCCGCGGCGGCGGCCATCACCGAAGGCGTGCGCGTGTAGATCGGCACGACGGCCGTGCCGATGCGCAGCCGGCGGGTCACGGCGGCCGCGACCGCGCCCACCACGAACGCGTCCGGCCCCGCCCCCGTGTCGGCGATCCAGAGGCTCTCGTAGCCGAGCGCCTCGGCGCGCTCGGCGACGCGCCGGCACATGGCGAGGTCGGGTGGGAGCGGCAGGCTCGCGGCAAGACGCATGCCTGGGGGCATCGCACACCAGGGCGGCGCCCGACAAGCACGCGCCCGCGCTCACCACCGCTCGTACTGCACCGCGCGGCGCGCGTAGCCCGCCCCGCGCAGCCGGTCGCGGAGCCGCGTCACCTGCGCGCCCACGCCGCACACGTAGAAGCAGCGGCTGCGGTCGGCGTCGGCGTCGATCCAGCGGGCGGCGACCACGGCCTCGAGCGCGTCGGGCGTGACGATCTCCACCGCCACGCCGGGCAGCGCCGCAAGCTCCTCGCGGTAGATGGGAAGCGTCGTGGCGTGGAGGAGGTGCAGGGGATGCCGCGCCGTCGCCGCGGCCCGGTGAAGCATGGGGCGGATGGGGGCGATGCCGGTCCCGGCGGCGATGAAGACGGCTTCGGCGTCGGGGGCGCGGTCGAGCACGAAGGTGCCCCAGGGGCCGGTGAAGCGCACCCGGTCGCCGGGGACGAGCCCGAAGAGGTACCGGGAACCCGGACCGCCCGGCACGAGGTCGAGCAGCAGCTCGAGGTGCTCGGGATCCTCCGGGGCGGAGGCGATCGAGTAGGGCCGGAGGAGCCGCTCGCCGCCCGCGGGCACGAGGCAGGAGATGAATTGCCCGGGTCGAAACGCGAGCCCCTCGCCCGGCGGCAGACGCAGCACGAGGGACCGGGTGCCGGGCGCGTGCGCGACCACGCGCTCGACCTGCGCCTCGCGCTCAGCGGCCATGGCTGCCGGAGTCGATGTTGATCGTGTACCGCGGAACCAGGATCTCGATTTCGGCGTCGGGATCCTCGACGACGGCCTGGCACGCGAGCCGGGAGGTCGGCGTGAGGCCGACCGCCTTGTCGAGGAGATCCTCCTCGCTCTCCTCGGCCTCGGAGAGGTGCTCGCCGCCGCGCTTGACGATCACGTGGCAGGTCGTGCAGGCGCAGTTCCCGCCGCAGGCGTGCTCCAAGTCGACGCCGTGGGCGAGCAGCACGTCGAGCAGCGAGCCCGGGCGGCCGTCGTGCTGGAAGGGCGCGCGCGCGGGGTCGAACGCGATCACCCGCTCGGGGGCGCCGCTCTCGAACCGCACGCGCACGATGGCCATCGACGTTCCTTCTAACACGCCCTGGCGCCCCGGGCACCCTCCGGTGTACAGAGCGCGCCCATGGCGATCCACTACACGAAGGACGGACACATCGTCACGATCACCATCGACCGGCCCGAGGCGCGCAACTCCCTCGACGTGGAGCACTTCGGCATGCTCGCCGACTGCTGGGTGCGCTTTCGCGACGACGACGACGCCTACGTCGCGATTCTCACGGGCGTGGGCGACGTGTACTGCGTCGGGGCGGATCTCAAGAAGTTCGTGCCCATCGTCACCGAGCGCGCCGACCGGCTCGCCGCCGGCGAGTCGATGCAGCAGGTCGGCGAGTCGCGCTACACGATGGCGCACTCGCTCGTGGCCGTGCTGCGCGACGGGGCGGTGGTGCCCGAGACCGGCGAGGAGTTCACGCTCTACAAGCCCGTGATCGCCGCCATCAACGGCGTCTGCGCCGCAGGCGGCCTCGAGATGATGTGGAACACCGATCTGCGCGTGTGCGCGGACACGGCGTGGTTCCAGCTCTCCGAGCCGCGGCGCGGGCTCTTCCCCGGCGGCGGCTCGACCGTGCACAGCGTGCGCCAGCTCTCGTGGTGCCACGCGATGGAGGTCGTGCTGCTCGCCGAGCGGATCACGGCGCAGCGCGCCTACGAGATGGGGCTCGTCAACCGCGTCGTGCCGCGCGACCGCGTGCTCGCCGAAGCGCGGGCGCTCGCCGACACGATCTGCTTGAACGGCCCGCTCGCGGTGCGCGCCTGCAAGCGCTCGGCCAAGGAGAGCACGTTCCTCGGGCTCAAGGAGGCGCTCGCCAACGAGATGAGCTACTCGGCGAGCGTGTTCATGAGCGAGGATGCCAAGGAGGGCATCCGGGCGTTCAAGGAGAAGCGCCCGCCGGTGTGGCGGGGGCGTTAAGAGCTACCCGAGACAAAGCGCCCGAGATCGTAGCGCCCGCGCGCCGCCAGCACGCCCCGCCAGAGATCCCCGCGGCGGCGGACGCGGGCGGGCACGTTGTCGATCCGGAAGTCCTCGAGCCGAAAGCCGCGGCGGACCTCCGGCCAGGTGACCGGCGTCGAGACGGCGGCGCGGGGGTGCGGGCGCACCGAGTAGACGGAGGCGAGCGTCCGGCCCCAGGCGTTCTGGTTGTAGTCGACGTGGATGCGATCCGGCGGGCGGCGCGCGCGGTCGTAGACCGCCGTGAGCAGCCGGGGGTGGCGGCGCGCGAGCTCGACGGAGAGCGCCTTCGCGAACACCCAGACCTGGTGCTGCGTCGGCCCGCGCACGATCGGCACCGTGACGTGGAGCCCGCGGGAGCCCGTGGTCTTCACGTACGCCGGCATGGCGAGCGCGTCCAGCGCCTCGTGCAGCGCGAGCGCGGCCTCGCGCATCTGGTCGAAGCTCGTGCGGGGGCCGGGATCGAGGTCGAAGTGCAGGTAATCGGGTCGGTCGGGGGCGTCGCAGCGGGCGTACCACGGATTCAAGTCGATGCAGCCGAGGTTTACCACCCAGAGCAGGGCGGGGAGGTCCTGGATCATGGGAAAGTCGATCACGCCCGCGCGCCCGTGCCGGATGGGACAGGTCGCGATCCACGGCGGCCGGGGGCGAGGCGCGCGCTTCATGAAGAACGACGCGCCGGCAATGCCGTCGGGGTAGCGGCGCATCACCATCGCGCGATCGCGCAGGTGGGGCAGCAGGACCGGCGCGACCTCGACGTAGTACTGGAGGAGGTCGCCCTTGGTGAGACCGAGCTCGGGCCAGAAGACCTTGTCGAGGTGCGTGAGGCGCAGCGCGCGGCCGCGCGCGCGGACGATCACCTCGGGCGCGTCACGCGGGATCAGGCGGCGCGGGGGCACCGCAGGCATGATGCCCGAAGCGGAGCGGGCACGCCAAACGCGCGGGTGATTGACGGCGCCCCGCGATCGCGCGAGGGTGGGACGTCCGAGGGAGGTAGCATGCTCGGCGATGCGGAGATCGCGGGACTCGACGCATACTGGCGTGCCGCGAACTACCTGACGGTCGGCCAGATCTACCTCCAGGACAATCCGCTGCTGCGCGAACCGCTGCGCCCCGAGCACATCAAGCCGCGGCTGCTCGGCCACTGGGGAACGTCGCCCGGCCTGAGCCTGGTCTACGTACACCTGAACCGCCTCATCCGCGCCACCGACGCCGACGTGATCTACCTCGCCGGCCCCGGCCACGGCGGCCCGGCGATCCTCGCCAACGTTTGGCTCGAGGGCACCTACTCGGAGGTGTACCCCGACGTCCCGCGTGACGCCGAAGGCATGCGGCGGCTCTTTCGCCGCTTTTCGACGCCGGGGGGCGTGCCGAGCCACGTGAGCGTGCCCACGCCCGGCTCGATCCACGAGGGGGGCGAGCTCGGCTACGTGCTCGTGCACGCCTTCGGCGCGGCCTTCGACAACCCCGAGCTGTTGGTGGCGGCCGTGATCGGCGACGGGGAGGCGGAGACCGGTCCGCTCGAGGGATCGTGGAAGGGCATCCGCTTCCTCGACCCGGCGCGTGACGGCGCCGTGCTGCCGATCCTGCACGTCAACGGCTACAAGATCTCCGGGCCGACCGTGCTCGGCCGGACGGCGGACGCCGACGTGGCGCGCCTGCTCGCCGGGCACGGCTACGAGGCCGAGTTCGTGGAGGGCGACGAGCCCGCGGCGGTCCACCGCGCGCTCGCCGCTGCCCTCGACCGCTGCTGGGCCCGCATCCGGACCATCTGGGACGGTGTGCGCCGCCGCGGCCGCCGCGAGCGGCCGGTGTGGCCGGCGCTCGTGCTGCGCACGCCCAAGGGATGGACCGGGCCGAAGGTGGTCGACGGGCTGCAGGTCGAGGGCACCTTCCGCGCGCATCAGGTGCCGCTGCCGAACGTGCGCGAGAATCCCGAGCACCTCCGCCTGCTCGAGGCGTGGATGCGGAGCTATCGCCCCGAGGAGCTGTTCGGTCCCGACGGCGCCCCGGTGCCCGCGCTCACCGCGCTCGCTCCGGCGGGGCCGCGGCGCATGGGAGCCAATCCGCACGCCAACGGCGGGGCGCTCCTCGTCGACCTCGTGCTCCCGGACTTTCGCCAGTACGCCCTCCCAGTACCGCGGCCGGCGGTCGAGCGGCACGAGTCGACGCGGCGGCTCGGCGAGCTGCTGCGGGACGTCTTCGTGCTCAACCGGGCGGCGCGCAACTTCCGCCTCTTCTGTCCGGACGAGACCACCTCGAACCGCCTCGGCGCGGTCTTCGAGGTGGAGAACCGCTGCTTTGCCGGGCCGCTGGCACCCGGCGACGACCACGTCGCAGTCGACGGGCGGGTCATGGAGGTGCTGAGCGAGCACAACTGCCAGGGCTGGCTCGAAGGCTATCTCCTGACCGGCCGCCACGGGCTGTTTGCGACCTACGAGGCCTTCGCGATGGTCTCGGCTTCGATGGCCGTGCAGCACGCGAAGTGGCTCGAGGCGGCCGAGGGGCTCGCGTGGCGCAAGCCGATCGCGTCGCTCAACGTGCTCCTCACCTCCACCTGTTGGCGCAACGACCACAACGGCTTCAGCCACCAGGGGCCCGGGCTGATCGACACGATCCTGTCGAAGAAGGGCACCGTGGCCCGCATCTACCTGCCCCCCGACGCGAACTGCCTCTTGTCGGTGGCCGACCACTGCCTGCGCAGCCGCGGCTACGTGAACCTGATCGTGATCGACAAGCAGCCGCAGCTCCAGTGGTGCGACGTGGACGCGGCGGCGGCGCACTGCGCGCGCGGCGCGTCGCGGTGGGCATGGGCGAGCCACGAGGACGGCGGCGGCGATCCCGACGTCGTGCTCGCTGCCGCGGGCGACGTCCCCACGCTCGAGGTCGTCGCCGCGGCCTGGCTGCTCCGCCGGCACGCCCCCGGGCTGCAGGTGCGGGTCGTCAACGTCGTCGACCTGATGACCCTCTTCCCGCCCGCCGTCCATCCGCACGGGATGGACGCCCCGGCGTTCGTCGCGCTCTTCACCGCCGCGCGCCCCGTCGTGTTCGCGTTCCACGGCTATCAGCGCGCGATCCACGAGATCGTCCACGGCCGGCCCGCCGCCGAGCGCTTCCACGTGCGCGGCTTCGTCGAGGAGGGCACCACGACGACGCCGTTCGACATGGTCGTGCGCAACGGCATGAGCCGCTACCACCTCTGCCTCGAGGTGCTGCGGCGGGTGCCCGGTGCGGCGGCACGCGCCTCGGCGCTCGGCGACCTCTGCCGCGACATGCTCGCGCGTCACGACGCCTGGGTGCGCGAACACCTCGAGGACATGCCCGAGGTCCGCGACTGGTCGTGGACCGAAACGTGAGACCGTGCCAGAGGCGCCGCGCATCCTCTGCCTCAACGGCGGCTCGTCCTCCGTCAAGGTCGCGTTGTTCGCGCTCGATGCAGCCGAGACGCGGGTTTTCGTGGGCGCGGTCGAGGGGACAGACGGCGGCACGGGTCGGCTCTGGCTGCGCGGGACGGATGGCGGGCTTCTCGTCGACGGGCGAGTCGACGTCGCCGGACCGGGCGGCGCGGTGCACGCGCTGCTCGACGCGCTCGCGAGCCACGGCGCGGGCGTGCCGGCGGCGGTCGGCCACCGGGTAGTGCACGGCGGCCCGCAGCACGCGGCCCCGGAGCGCGTGGACGCGCGTCTGGTGGCGGCGCTGCGGCGGCTCGTCCCCTTCGCGCCGCTGCACCTCCCCGTCGCGCTCGCGGGCATCGAGGCGGTGGCTGCGCGCCTGCCGGGCGTCCCGCAGGTCGCCTGCTTCGACACGGCCTTCCATCGCGGGATGCCCGCGGTGGCGCAGCGCCTGCCGCTTCCCCGCGCGCTGTGGGACGCGGGCATCCGCCGCTACGGCTTTCACGGGTTGTCGTACGAGTACGTCGTGCAGGAGGTCGGGGCGGCGGCGCTCGGCCGCGCCGTGATCGCGCACCTCGGCAACGGGGCGAGCCTTGCCGCGGTGCGGGATGGCCGCTCGGTCGACACCACGATGGGCTTCACGCCGGCGGGTGGCTGCATGATGGGCACGCGCCCGGGCGACCTCGACCCCGGGGTCCTCGTGCACCTGCTCGCGCAGCGCGGCTACGACGCGGCCGCCCTCGAGCGGCTCGTCGAGCACGAGAGCGGGCTCCGCGGCGTCTCCGGTCTCACCGCCGACATGCAGACCCTGCTCACGCGGCGGGCCGACGAGCCGGCCGCCGGCGAGGCCGTGGAGCTCTTCTGCTATTCCGTGCGCAAGCACGTGGGCGCGCTCGCGGCGGTCCTCGGCGGGCTCGACACGCTCGTGTTCACCGGCGGGATCGGCGAGCACGCGGCGCCCGTGCGCGAGGAGATCTGCCGCGGCCTCGAGCACCTGGGGATCCGCCTCGACGCGCGGCGCAACGCCGCGCACGCGGCCGTCGTCAGCGCGGCCGAGAGCCGCTGCACGGTGCGCGTCGTGCCGACCGACGAAGACCTGATGATCGCGCGGCACACGCGCGCGGCGTTGCGCTAGTGAGCGACGCCCGCGTTCCCTTCATCGACTGCGCTCCCAGCCGCCGTCGGCGATGAGCCGCTCGACGCGCTGCCGGATCTCGTCACGGACGGCGCGCACGACGGCGGGGGCGGCGTCCTTCGGATCCGCGAGCGGCCAGTCGACGCGTCGTAGCCCCGGCACGACGGGGCACGCGGCGCCGCAGCCCATGGTCACCAGCAGGCTCGCGCCCGCGGCGATCTCCGGGGTGAGCAGCCGGGGACGGGCCGCGGCGAGGTCGATGCCGACCTCGCGCATCGCCTCGACGACCTCGGGGTGGACCCGATCGGCGGGTTCGGTGCCCGCCGAGATCGCCCGTGCCTTGGCCGGGTCGGCGAGCGCGTTGAAGAATGCGGCCGCCATCTGCGAGCGACCCGCATTGTGGACGCAGGCGAACAGCACCGTCGTCGCCGGCCGGCTCATCAGCGAGTTCCCCGGCTACTCGATGTTGCGCGCGATGAAGTCGGCGAGCGGCCCGATCACGTGGTTGTTCGCGTCGTCCTCGGCCGTGAGCACGTCCAGGTGCGCGTAGCCCTCGTTGACGAACACCTCGAAGCCGCCGGCCACGCCGCCGAAGGTCGGGAAGGCGGGGTTGGGGTTGTTCGCGTCGATCACCCGCGGCGTCGTCCCGTCGCAGCTTCCCCGCGTGCAGGGCCCGATGCTGCGTGCAAACGCCGTGTAGAGGCCCGGCACCGGGACGAGGCCGTTGGTGCCGCAGAAGGCGACCACCGGTACGTCGATCTTCGCCGCTTGGGTGAGGTTCTCGATGTCGCAGCGGCCCCGGCCGGTGGGCGGCGGGGCGGAGAGCTTCGTCGAGTCGAGGCCGATCGCCTGCGAGCACTGCGCGCTCGCCGTGCACGGAGCGCCGACGTTGCCCACGGTGCACGTGCCGGCCGTGCACACGCCCGCCACGCTCGTCGTGCTCGGGCCGGCGTTCGGGTAGTACCAGTCGGAGAAGTTCGTCCGGCCCGCAAAGAACGCGACCAGCACGCGGTCGAGACGGGTCACCTCCAGGTCCGCACCCCAGCGGCCGCCGGGCAGCGTGGTCGGCGGCGGCCCGGCCGACGGCTCGGGTGTGAGCGGCCCGTGCAGGATGTCCTTCCAGGTGAGGAGCCCGTTCACCGTCGGACCCGCCTCGCCGACGGACATGGCGACGAACGGCGCGACGCTGGACGCGACGAGGCCGTCCTTGTCGAGGAAGAAGCCGAACGCACCCTCCACCGTGGCCGGCGGGATGAACGCGAGCGCGGCGAGGTCGGGGACCTTGGCGCCCGGGTTGTTGCCCGGTGCGCCCTGGTCGACCTGCGGGAGCACCTGACCGGTGTTGAGGTCGGTCACACTCTGGATGGCGCCGATCTCCGCCTGGGCGAACACGCGCGGGTTCAAGAGGCCGGGCACGATCGCGTAGGCGGTCGTCGGGGGCGTGCACTTGGGCGGCGTCTGTCCCGCGCAGTCGGTCGCCTCGGTGGCGATCGTGCACGGGGTGGTGCCGTCGACGCAGCGCGGGGCGTTGTCGCGCACGGCGCCGTAGAGGCCGCCGTCGGCCTTGGCGATCATGCGGTCGAGCGAGTCGTCGGTGAGCGTGAAGGCGCCGCCCGTCGAGCCCCCGATGCCCTCGAGCAGCACGAGGCCGCGGAGCTTCGCGTAGCCGGGCTTGGGCTTGCCGGTGCATCCGCGGCGGATGTTCAGGTCGGTGGCGGCGTAGCGGGCGGCGAAGCCCGTACCCGCGGAGTGCCCGCCCAGGAACACGTTGCGATGGCGCGCCACGCGGCGCGCTGCGGTCACCACCGCGTCGATGTCGCGGGAGAAGACGAGGTTCGTCCAGTTGGCGAGGAAGGGCACGTCGGCCTGCGCGTCGTAGAAGACGGCACGGCGCGGAAGCCGCGGGTCGAGCGGAAGCCCGAGCTCGGTGCCGAAGAGCCAGTTCTCGGCGAGCAGCGGGTCGAGGTCCTGCTCGGCGAGGTCGAGGCCGAGCGTGTCTTCGAGCTGGTTCGTGCGCCGGTCGACCGCCCACACCTCGAGCGTGAGGCCGTGGTCGGCCTTGGCCCGCACGAGCAGGTTCTGCGCGAGGATGCGGAAGTTGGCGGCGCCGCCCTCGAAGCCCGGGACCAGCACCAGGATCGCGTCGGGGCGGCCGCTGCCCTCGGCGAGCTGGTAGCGGGTGTAGCGGGCGCGGTTGAGCGTGAAGTGCGCGCCGAACTGCGCGATGAGCTTCGGATTGGTCACGCGGACGCGGGCGCTCCCCGGCGTGTTCCGCGGATGGGCCTTGCTCGCGATGTCGACGGTGATCGCCGGTGGGCAGAGGCACTGCGGGCTGCACTGCCCCGGACACGCGGCGTCGGCCGTGCCGTCGCACTGCTCGCCCGGCTCGACGACGCCGTTGCCGCACGTGGCGGCGAGGGCCGCCGCCGCCGCGAAATGGACGGCGAGCACCGCCGCCGCGATCCGTCCGCTGACCATGCTGGGTCCCTCCTTGGTGCCGAGGGTACGGCAGCATGGGGTCGCTCGTCCAATAGAATTGTCTTGGCCGATCGACGCGGTCGGGTCGCCCGCTACCGCTGGAGCAGCGCCTGCGCTCCCTGCGCGAAGGCCTGAGCCGCCTCGCGGTCTTCCAGGTCGGGCAGGGGGAACGGCACGGCGATCCCCCGCTGACAGGCCGGCCGCGCGGCCATGGCCGCCATCCACCGCTCGAGGTGGTCGAGGCCGTCGATGCGCACCCCGGACCACTTGTACGTGCGCACCCAGGCCCAGTTGGCGATGTCGGCGATCGAGTAGTCGCCCGCGAGCCACTCGTGGTCGCGGAGCCGCCCGTCGAGCACCTCGAAGAGCCGCCGACACTCGTTCTGGTAGCGGTCGATCGCGGGCTGGATCTTCTCCGGGAAGTAGCGGTAGAAAACGTTCGCCTGCCCCATCATCGGTCCGATGCCGGCCATCTGGAACATGAGCCACTGGGTGACGAGGGAGCGGCCCTTGCGATCCGTGGGCAGGAGTCGGCCCGCCTTCTCGGCGAGGTAGAGCAGGATGGCCCCCGATTCGAAGACCGCGAAGTCGCCCTCGTCGCGGTCGACGATGGCCGGGATGCGGCCGTTCGGGTTGATCGCGAGGAACTCGGGCCGCTTCTGCTCGCCGGCGAGCAGGTTCACGACGTGGACCTCGTAGGGCAAGCCCAGCTCCTCGAGCGCGATCGAAACCTTGTGGCCGTTCGGCGTAGGAGCCGTGTAGAGCGCGATCATGCGGCGATCCTTCCACGCGCGGCGAGGCGACGGAACCCCCGGGCTTGCCGCCCGCGCCGGGATGACCCATACGAGACGCATGACGGACCTCGCGCTGATCCCCTGGGCGGAGGCGGCGCCGCCGGTCGAGGCCACGCTGCGCGCGCGGCTCGAGCGCGAGGGCTTTTCGGTCTTCGCGTGGACCGACGCGCCAGGTGCGCGGTACGCCCCGCACGCGCACGACCGGGACGAGTCGATCTGGGTCGTGGCGGGCGAGATCGTCTTTACCGCTGCGGGCCGCACGGTTCGTCTGGGCCCCGGGGACCGGCTGCTGCTGCCGGCCGGCACCGTGCACACCGCGGAGGCCGGGCCGGCGGGCGCGACCTACCTCGTCGGAGAGGCGCGGTGAGGGCCGCGCGGCGGCTGCGGTGGCGCGCGCAACGGCGGGGAGCGTCCCCGGCGGGATTCGAACCCACGTTACCGGCGTGAAAGGCCGGTGTCCTAGGCCGGACTAGACGACGGGGACGACGGCCGACCGCGCCCCGCGGTAGTACACTCCTCCAGGCCAGTCAAACCGGGCGTGCGCTTGCGGCCGCCCGCGCTCCTGGTGTTCACTGCCGCCCGCGCCGATGGAGATCCGCTTCACGCCGGCCGAAGAGGCGTTCCGCGCCGAGGCGCGCGCCTGGATCGAGGCCAACAAGCCCCGCACGCCGCGCCCCGAGGACCTGCGCGCCCGGCGCGCGTACGACTGCGCCTGGCAGCGCACGATGTACGACGCCGGCTGGGCCGGCATCGCGTGGCCGAAGGCATACGGCGGGCGCGGGGCGACCCTCATGGAGCAGCTCATCTGGTTCGAGGAGTACGCGCGCGCGGACGCCCCCGACCTCTCGACGCTCTTCGTCGGCCTCAACCACGCCGGTCCGACGCTCATGGCGTGCGGCACCGAGGCGCAGAAGGCCTATCACCTCCCGCGCATCCTCCGCGGCGAGGTCGTCTGGTGCCAGGGCTTCTCCGAGCCGAACGCGGGCTCCGACCTGGCGGCGCTCCAGACGCGCGCGGTGATCGACGGCGACCACCTCGTGGTCACCGGGCAGAAGATCTGGACGAGCTTCGGCCACGTCGCCGAGTTCCAGGAGCTCCTCGTGCGCACCGATCCCGAGGCGCCCAAGCACAAGGGCATCACCTGGGTGATCTGCGAGATGAACCGCCCGGGGATCGAGATCCGGCCGATCAAGACCCTCGCCGGCAACAGCGACTTCTGCGAGGTCTTCTACGACGGCGTGCGCATCCCGCTCGCGAACGTCGTCGGCCGCCTGAACGACGGCTGGCGCGTGGCGATGGCGACCCTGAGCTTCGAGCGCGGCACCGCGTTCGTCCCCGAGCAGGTGCGGCTCGCGCGTCGGGTCGAGGAGCTGGCCGAGCTGGCGCGCACGGTGCCTGGCCCGCGCGGCCAGGCGCGCGCCATCGACGACGACGAGATCGCCCGGCGGCTTGCGACCTTCCGCGCGGAGGTGGCGGCGATGCGGGCGATGACCTACCGCAGCCTGAGCCTCGCCGCGCGCACGGGCGTGCCCGGCCCGGAGGCGTCGCTCATCCGGCTCTTCTTCTCGGAGCTGGTCCAGCGCATCGACGCGCTCGCGATGGAGATCCTCGGCGCTGCCGGGCTCGCGGGCGATCCCTCCGCAGGGGCATGGCCGGAGCGCTACCTGACCGGCCTCTCGCAGACGATCGGCGGCGGAACCAAGGAAATTCAGCGCAACATCATCGGCGAGCGCCTGCTCGGGCTCCCGCGGTGATCTCCCGGGCGCCATGGACCTGACCCTCTCGCCCGAGCAGGAAGCCATCCGGGATGCCATCCGCGCCGTGCTCGCGGCGCGCTCGCCGCTTGCGCGCGTGCGCGCCGTCGTGACCGAGGAGCCCGGCCTCGACCCGGCGGTCTGGCGCGCGGCCGGCGAGCTCGGCTGGTTCGGGCTCGCCACGCCGGAGGCGGCCGGGGGGGCCGGCTACGGGCTTCCCGAGGCCGCGCTCCTCTTCGTCGAGCTCGGGCGCACGCTCGCACCGGGGCCGTGGCTCGGGACCGTGCTCGCCGCGCCGCTCGCCCCCCGTGGTGCTGCGACCGAGGTGCTCGCGGGCACGTGCCGCGTCGCGGTGATCGACGATCCCGAGGAGCGGCTCGGCGCCGGGGCGTCGCTCGACGGCGAGGCACCCCACGTCCCGGACGCGGCGGCCGCGCAGGCGCTTCTCGTCCTCGGCGCGCGCCGCGTGCGCTGGTGTGCCGCAGATGCCCGCGGGGTCGGCATCCGCCCGGTGGCGAGCCTCGACCCCACGCGCCGTCTCGCGCGCGTGGGGTTCGCCGCCGCGCCGGCCACCGTGCTCGACGCCGATGCGGCGCGCGTGCGGCTCGAGGCCGCTGTGCTCGTGGCGGCCGAGGCGGTCGGCGTGGCCGAGCGCACGCTCGAGCTGTCGGTGGAATACGCCAAGGTCCGTCAGCAGTTCGGGCGGCCGATCGGCGCCTTCCAGGCGATCAAGCACCGCTGCGCGGACATGGCGGTGCGCACCGAGGCGGCGCGTGCGCTCATGCTCTACGCCGCGGTGGCGCTGCGGGACGGTGAGCCCGACGCAGCGCTGGCCGTCCACGGCGCCAAGATGCTCGCTGGCCGCGCGGCGCTCGCCAACGCCACCGACAACATCCAGAACCACGGCGGCATGGGCTACACCTGGGAGGCCGACGCACACCTCTATCTCAAGCGCGCCCACCTCCTCGAGCACGCCTTCGGCGCGCGGGCCGTGCACCTCGACGCGCTCGCCGCACCGTGGCGCGCGGCCTGACGGTCCGCCCGCGCGGGGCGGCGGCCGCGGCGGGCGGCCTCGCCGCGCGCTTCCCGGCCCTCCAGCACGTCTACTTCCGCCGCTACATCGCCGGGCAGGGCATCTCGCTGATCGGCTTCTGGATGCAGGCCGTGGCGCAGAGCTGGCTCGTCTACCGCCTCTCGGCCTCCGCCTTCGCGCTCGGCGTGGTGGCGAGCGCCGCGTATCTGCCGGTGCTCTGCCTGGCCCCCGTGGCGGGCGTCGTCGCCGACCGCGTGGACCGGCATCGGCTCGTCGTCCTCACGCAGACCCTCGCCATGCTCCTCGCCCTCGGGCTCGGCACGCTCGTCGCGCTCGGCGTCGCCACCGTGCCGATCGTCGCGGGCTTTGCCCTGGGCCTCGGCATGGTCGGCGCGTTCGACCTCCCGACCCGCCAGGCGTTCCTCGTGCAGATGGTGGGCGCCGAGGATCTGCCGAGCGCGATCGCGATGAATGCTTCCGTCTTCAACGCCGCGCGGGTGATTGGCCCGGCGCTCGCGGGCACGCTGGTCGCCTCGATCGGCGAGGCACCGTGCTTCTTTCTGAACGCGGCGAGCTACCTCGCCGTGATCGGCGCGCTCCTCACCATGCGCTTTCCGCGGGCGGCAGGCCGGGGCGCCGCCGCCCCGCGGCGGGGTGAGCTGCGCTCGGGCGTGCGCTACGTGCGCGCGCATCCACCGCTCGGCGCGCTGCTGCTGGCGCTCGGGGTGGTCTCGGGGCTGGCGCTCCAGTTCGGGGTGCTGCTGCCGGTGGTGGCGGAGCGCCGCTTCGGCGCCGGCGCCTCGGGCTACGGCATGCTGCTCACGGCGGTCGGCGTGGGTGCGGTCGGCTCGGCGCTCGAGCTGGCGTCCCGCCGGCCCGACGCGGCCACGCACCGCCGCCATCTTCTCGGCGGGCTCGTGGCCTTCGGGCTCGGGCTTCTGGGCCTCGCGGCGAGCTCGCAGCTCTCGGCCGCGCTTGCCTGCAACGTCGTCGCGGGCTTCGGCCTGATTCGCTTCACGGCGACCACGAACACGCTGCTGCAGCTCCTCGTCGACGATGGCTACCGCGGCCGGGTGATGGGGCTCCACACGGTGATGTTCATGGGGACGTCGCCCGCGGGGAGCCTGCTGCTGGGTGCACTCGCCGAGCGCTTCGGTGCCGTGCCCGCCCTGATCGTGTCGGCTGCGGCGCCGCTTGCTGCGGCCGCATGGCTGATCCCGAGACTGTCGCTCGCCCGCCTCGAGCGCGGCGGGCCGTGACGCAGACGACACGGCAAGCGAGCCTTGCCGGCCGGGCGGCGGCCTGGTACGGGAGCCCATGCCGTTTGGCGCAGCGCGCGTGCCGGTCGCGCTGGTGGCGGTTGCGGCGGTGGGCCTCGTCTTTGGCTTCGCGAGCGGGGCGCTCCTCTGGGCGAGCTACCCCCCGGCGCGCCACATGACCTGGGTGCCAGCCGCGATCTCGCTCGGGTCGGCTGCCGTGGTGGCGGCGGCGTATGCGCTGCTGGCGTTCCGTCTCGAGCTACGCGCCACGGCCGACTGGCTCGCGGCAGGCTGGCTCGTCGCCGTGCTCCTGCTCGCGGGCATGGCGGTGACGCACGAGGCGCTCGTCCAGATCCGCGCGCGCGTCCCCGCCGCGATCGGCGTCAGGACGAGCGCCACGCCATCGCGAAGCGCGCGAGCTTGAAGCTGGGGGGAAAGTCGAGTAACGCTCGGGGCGCATCGCATGACCGCCGGGGGCTGGAGAGGAGCGGGGAGGGCAGGCGCTGCGGTTGCGGGGATCGCCCTGGCGGTGCTCGGGGGCGCAGCCTGCAGAGGGCGGGTGCGTGCTCCGGCGCCCGTACCCAAGACCTTTCGCCTCTGTCTCGAGGCGAGCCCGCGGCTCAACTGGTACGAGGGCCGGGCCCACGCGCTTGCGGTACGCCTCGTCCGGCTCGCCGACAGCGATGGGTTCGAGCACGCCGATGCCCGCGGGCTCGTCGCCGACCCGCGCACGCTCGCCGGCCGGCTCGGCGCGCCGCTCGATCGTACGGTCTCCCCCGGGACGACGCTTTCGGTGGACGTCCCGCGCCAGCCCGACCTTGCGTTCGTGGGGCTCGTGGCGGCCTACGCCGCGGGGCCGCGCAAGCTCCTCGTTCCCGTCCCCGCGCCCGGGGACGCGCCTGGCGGCTGCATTCACCTCGGCGCCGACGGGATCGGAACGCCGTAGGCGCTCGCCTACTGCACCCCGGGGCCGAGCTGAAGCGCCATGGGATCGACGCCGAGGCTCCGAATGGCGCGCTCCCACATCTGCTCGGGCGGGGTGCCAAAGACGATCTGCGGATCGGGCGGCGCGGTGAGCCACGCCGACTGCGCGAGCTCCGCGTCGAGCTGGCCCGGGCCCCAGCCCGCATAGCCGAGCAGCAGCCGGCAGCGCTCCTGCACCACGGCCGCCGGCTCGTCCTCGAGCAGGTGGCGGAGGATCTCGACCGAGGCGGTCAAGTGGAAGCCTTCCGCGATGCGCTCTCCCTTGCCCTCGCCCGGGTCGTCGGCGAGCAAAAGGAAGCCGCGGTGCGGCTCGACCGGCCCGCCGCTCCAGAGCATGAGGCCGCTGTCGCCGCGCAGCGGCGGATCGAGCGCGACCGCGTCGACCGCGCGCACGTCGGTCGGCCGGTTGACCACGAAGCCGATCGCTCCGTGCCGGCCGTGCTCGCAGAGGAGCACCACCGAGCGGGTGAAGTTCGGATCCCGGAGCTGCGGCATCGCCAAGAGCAGCGAAGGCGCGAGAGCATCCGCCATGGGCCGATGCTCACCGGGGGGCGCCGGTTTGTCAACTGCTCGGCGCGCGGTGGTCGAGCGGCGGATGCCCGCGCCCGAGCGCCGGCGCGCCGAGGAGGGCACGGGTGACGTAGCGCCGCGCCCGCACGACCGCCTGGGGCAGCTCGATTCCCAGCGCGAGGGCGGCCGTGATCGCGGCAGAGAGCGTGCACCCCGCGCCGTGCGCGACCGGAGGCCCGACGCGCTCGCCGGGCAGCTCGGTGAGCGTGCCGTCGGCGTAGAGGACGTCGCAAGGGGGGCCGGGGAGATGGCCGCCCGTCACCAGCGCCGCCCGGGCGCCGAGGTCGACGCACGCGCGCGCCGCGTCGCCCATCGTCGCCACGTCGCTTACCGCGCGACCCGTGAGCGCCGCCGCCTCGGCGAGGTTCGGCGTGACCAGCGTCGCGAGCGGCACGAGCGCGCGGCGCAGCGCCGGCAGCACGTCGGGATCGGCGAGCGGATCGCCCGTGCCCGCCACCGTCACCGGATCGACGACGAGCGCTCGCGGCGGCCGCGCCCGAAGGATCGCCGCCACGCGCTCGACGACCGCGGCGCTGCCGAGGAGCCCCGTCTTGGCCGCATCGACCGGGAGGTCGTCGAGCACGGCTTCGAGCTGGAGGCCCACGAACTCCGGATCGACGGCGAGGAGCCCACGCACGCCCGTCGTGTTCTGCGCCGTGAGGGTCGTGATCACGGCGGCGCCGTAGACGCCGAAGGCGTGGAAGGTCTTGAGATCGGCCTGCACGCCGGCGCCGCCGCTCGGATCGGAGCCCGCGATCGAAAGCGCCACGCGCATGCCGGCATACTCGGCGCCAGGCGGCCTCGCCGTCAACGGGCACGGGCGCTCGCCAGCGGCGCGGGCCTCGGCTATGCAGGGCGGGTGCCCTCCAAGCGGATGGACCTCGACGTGTATCCCACCGACGCCGAGGCGTTCGAGGCGACGGCGGAGCGGGCCGCGGAGGCGCTGCGCACGGCCGTGGCCGCGCGCGGGCGGGCGGCTGCGGCGCTCTCCGGCGGGCGCGGCGGCCGCGGCGTGCTGCGCGCGCTCGCTGCCCGCGGCGACGTCCCGTGGGAGCGGATCGACTGGTGGTGGGCCGACGAGCGCTGCGTCCCAGGCGACGATCCGCGCAGCAACGTGCGGCTCGCGCGCGAGAACCTGCTCGTACCCCGGGGCATCGCGGCCGCGTGCATCCATCCGCCGCCAGTCGAGCTCGGCGAGCCCGACCGGATCGCCGCCGCATACGCCGCCGCGCTCACCGCGGCGCTCGGTGACCCGCCGGTCCTGGATCTCGTGCTGCTCGGCATGGGAGCGAATGGCCACGTGGCCTCGCTCATGCCGAAGAGCGCTGCGCTGCGGGCGACGGCCGCGGTCGCCGCCGTGCCGGCGGCGGAGGTGGAGAGCGACCCGCCGGTGGCGCGCATCACGCTCACGCCGCCGGTGCTGCGCGCCGCCCGCCGCGTGCTGGTCACCGCGACCGGCGAGGAGAAGGCCCGCGCGCTCGCCTCGGTGTTCACCGCCCCGGACGATCCCGAGCGGCTGCCGGCGCAGCTCGTACGCCCGTCGGCGACGGTCGCATGGTGCGTCGACCGGGCCGCCGCGGCGGAGCTGGTGCGGAGCGCGCGTCCGCTCGCCTAGTACCGCCGGTGCCAGAGCAGGTCGACGGCGCTCGTGCCCCGCGTCGAGGTCGAGAGCTTGACCGAGAGCTGCGCGCTGAGGCCGTACTCGACGCCCACCGCCTGACCGAGCCGCGGGCCGAACTCCTGGGCGAGCGAGAGAAAGACGTCCTCCGCGACGTAGCGGCCGACGCCGATCTGTCCGGGCGTCGTCGTTCCCTGGGGCGGGGAGACGTCGAGCGCCGCCAGCCCGAGCGCGCTCGTCACCGAGGTCGCCAGATCGGGCGCCGCGTACCCGGAGGAGAGCTGGATCGCGTGCTGGCGCAGCATGGTGTTCTCGCTCTGTCCCAGCGACTGCGTCGGGCGGCCAAAGAGCAGCACGGCGAGGATGTCGGCCTGCGAGAGCGGCGGATCGGAGCTGAGGACGAGCGTCGGCTTCTCGAGCTCGCCGCCCACGTGCACGCGGACGAAGTAGTCGCTGGTGTGGTAGACGGCGCTCACGTCGAGCGTCGGCTGGGCCGGCGCGGCCCCGTGGAAGACGATGCGCCCCTCCTCGAGCGCGAAGCGCCGGCCCTGAAAGACGTAGGCCCCGCGCACGAGTCGGATCTCGCCGCGGAGCCCGAGCGGGGCGAAGGCCGCCTTCTCGATTCGCAGCGCGCCGCCGAGCTGGATGTCGGCGTCGCTGCGGCGGATCCACGCGTCGGCACCGAGGTGGACGTCGAGCTCGAGGGCGAGCGAGTCGGCGACGGCGAGCGCCGGGCTCGGGGGCGCCTCGGGGGGCGGCGGCGGGGCATTGACCACCTCGATCGTGGGGTCGGGCTCGAAGCTCGGCATGCTGCCGGGGAGCGCGGCGGGATGGAGGAGGAGACGGTCGACGTCGAGCCGGGCGCGCACGCGCGGCAGCGCGGGCGTTCCCCCCACCTCGGCGTGGCCGCTCACCGTGGCCTCGACGTCGCTGCGGCGGACGACGAGGAACCGCGCGGCGCGCAGCGCGAGATCGAGGCTCGTCGGCCGCCAGCCCTCGAGCGCGATGCGGCCGCCGCCCGTGAGCGTGCCGTCGCCGCCGCGCGCCTCGAGGTGCGCGACCCTGATCGCGCCCGCAGCGACGATCGCCCGCACGCGCACGCCCTCCCAGGGGACATCGGTCGTCGTGAGCGTGATGCGTCCGCCATCGAGCGCGGCGAAGCCGCTGAGCGTGGGCGCGGCGGCGGGGCCCGCGAGGTGGATGTCCGCCGCGACCGTCCCGGCCGCCTCGCGCACCGCGCCCGGCGCGAGCACCTGCAGGAACGCGAGGTCGAGGCCGGCGGCGTGAAGGTCGGCGCTCGCCGAAACCCGGCGCGGGTCGCACGCGGGCTCGGCCCAGGCGAGCCCGAGGGGCAGCGTGGCGTCGAGGCGCAGCTCGCCGGGGCCGGCGGGCGCGAGCGTTGCGTGCACGCCGAGCGCGCAGGATGCGTACTCGACGCGCGCGATCAGGTCGCCGTAGCGCACATCGTGGACGGCAGCGCGCGCCACGCGCACGCGTCCCTCGAGGCGCGGCGCCGCAGCCGTGCCCGCAAGCCGCGCCTCGGCGCCGAGCGTGCCCGTGCACTCGGGGGCGCCCGCGAGCGCGCAGAGCTCGGCGAGCTCGACGCCGTCGACCGTGAGCGCCGCCTCGACCGGACCGCGGCGGGTGATGCGGCCACCCAGCGTCACGCGGCCAGCGCCGCTCGTGAGCGTGAGCGGGGCGACCTCGAGGGCGTCGGCGAGCGACCAGCGCGCCGGCGCGGCGAGCGTCCAGGCCCGCATCCCGGCGGGGGCGAGGGTGAGCGCCTCGAGGTCGCCCAGCGTGCGCGCCTCGGCGCGGCGCGCGGCGAACGTTGCGCGGAGGTCGACGGCCGGCCCTCGTGCAAGGCGCATGCTCGTTGCAGCCAGACGCGCGCGGCCCGCCGGGGCGCGCCCGCCGAGGCCGGTGAGTGTCGCCTCGATCGTGAGCGCGTCGGCCGCCGAGGCGTGCCAGCGCGCGCCACCGACGGTGGCGCTCATCTCCGCCGCGACGGCGTCGAACGGCCCGCGCGCGCGGAGGTTCAACGTGGCAGCGCCGTCGAGCGCGGGCATGCCGACGGCCTCGCCGAGCAGGCCGAGGTCGGCGCGGGCGGCGAGCGTCGCCTCGCCGCGCCGAGCGGCCCCGTCGAGCGCGCCCGTCGCCTCGACGGCGAGCGCGGGGCCCTCGGCTTGCGCCTGCGTGACTTCGAGGCGGCGTCCGTCGAGGCGCACGGCGACGGTGCCCGAGCGCAGGACGACGCCGTGCACCTCGGCGCCGGCGAGCCGGAGCGTCGCCTCGACGCGCGGCGCCGCGAGGGGGCCGATGCCGCGGAGGGCCACGCGCCCCGCGGCGCGGCCGGGCGCGAGCGGGCCGAGCGCACCCAACTCGCCCACATCCAGGTCGGCCTCGGCCCGGTAGCGTAGCACCGCGGCGAAGCTCGCCGCCGCACGCACGACGGCGGTGGCGCCGGGTGCGACGAGGCTTGCCCGCGCATGCGTGACGGGGCCGTGGCCGCGGCCGAGGACGAGCGCGCGGGCAAGCGGCCGCCCGACGATGGTCGATCGCCCGAGGGCGATCCGGTAGGCGCGCGGCACCTGCCGCACACCGCTGCCACGGGCGCGCAGCGCGCCGTGGAGCCGGGCATGCGGCAGGTGCGGTAGCACGGCCGCGGGATCGAGGTCGCGGAACGCCGCGCGCACGGTGACGGGCGGGACAGCCTCGGGCGCGAGCCGCACGGCCGCGCTCAGCGTGCCCGCGGCGCCGATTTGGGCCGCGGCGGCGGCGTGCAGCCGACCGCCGGGCTCGCCGACGAGCCCGCCGCTGGCATGCACGCGCCCACGCGCGATTCCCCGCAACGTGAAGTCGAGCGCGTCGGCGCGGAGCTGGAGGCGGGCCCCGTCGGCCGCGGCCGTCCCGACGAACGTGAGCGCCGCGGCGACCAGCCGCTGCGGCGGGGCGGCATCGAGCACGGCCAGCGCCACGCGCCCGCCCTCGACGCGGAGCTGACGCACCTCGAGCGGCGGGCCGGCTGCGGGGGCGAGCTGCGGCAGCCGCCAGCCGTGCGCGTCGCGCACGAGCCGCACGTGGAGGCCCCGCAGCGTCACCCGCCGGAGCACGATCCGCCCGCGCAAGAGCGCGGCGAGCGAGTAGGTGACGGCGACGTGCGTCGCCCCGAGCACCGGCTGCCCGCCGACCGAGACGCGCACGTCGTCGAGCACGAGGGAGTGGCCGAGCGTGCCGCCGATCCGCCCGATCGACACGTGCGCCCCCGCAGCCGCGCCGAGGAAGGTCGCCACCTGCGTGCGCACCCACGCCGCCACCGGGGCGCTGCGCGCGGCGAGCCCGAGCGCGACGGCGAGGAGCGCCGCGACGGCGGCCGTGGCGGCGGCGAGGCGCGCGAGGCGGCGCAGCATCAGAACGCGCGTCCCACGGTTACGTGGACCTGCCAGCGCTGGTCGCCGTCGGGCGGCTGGACGGGAAAGCCCAGATCGACGCCGAGCGGGCCGACGGGCGAGGCGTAGCGCACCCCGAAGCCGACGCCGTAGCGCAGGTCGTCGAAGGGGAGGTCGAACGAGCGCAGCGATACCTGCCCGCCGTCGACGAAGAGGAGCCCGGAGAGGCCACCGCTGATCGGGTGCCGCAGCTCGACGGAGGTCTCGGCGAGGCTGCGGCCGCCGATCGCCCGATCGTCGACGAGCGGACCGATCCGCCAGCGCCCGTAGCCGCGCACCGAGTTGAGGCCGCCGGAGAAGAACCGCTCGGGGAGCGGGATCTCCGGCGTGCTCCCGAGCGGGTCGGCGGCGCCGGCGCGCACGCGCGCGGCGAGACCGAAGTCGGCGAGCAGCGGCTGGTAGAGGCGGCCCTCGGCGGTGAGGCGCAGGAAGCCCACGTCGCCGCCGAGCCACTGGCCGACGGGCTCGACGGTGCCGTTGAGCTCCCAGCCGCGCCGCGGGTTCACGAAGTCGTCGGTCGCGTTCCAGTCGGCGCCGAAGGCGAGCCCGGAGAGCGTGACGTTCGCGGGAGCCAGGCCGCGCAGCGCGGCGCGGACCGCGTCGGTGGCCGCGACGAGGCTGTCGTACTCGAGCCGGTAGGCAGCGAACGTCGTGAGCCGGGCAAACGGCTGCCACTCGACGCGCGGCCCGAGCCGGCTGCGGTCGACCGTGAAGGCGTCCTCGTCCTCCTGCTCCTCGAGAAAGACGAGGCGGAAGCGGCTGGTGGTGCTCGGAAAGTGCGGCTGCACGAAGTCGGCCACGATCGTGCGGGTGATGAACGAGGCGCGGGCGGCGACGCCGAGCTGGCGCGCGCCGCCGAGGAAGTCGTAGTGGCGCCAGCTAAGCAGCCCGCGCACCTCCTCTTCGGTGTCGTACCCGATGCCCGCCCGCACGTCTCGCGGCGGCGCCTCCGTCACGTGGACGCGGATGTCGACGGTGTCGTCGTGCGGCGTCTCCTCGAGCTTGACCGTGCGGAAGAGGCCGAGGCCGAGGAGATTCGCGGACGTGCGGTCGAGCAGGCTCTCGCGGAACCGCTCGCCCGGGCGGAAGGCGATCTCGCGCCGGACGACGGCCGGCTCGACCCGCGCGGTCCCGGCGACCGCGACGGTGCCGAAGCGGCAGAGGGGTCCGCTCGCCACGGTGTAGACGACCTCCGCTCCATCCCGCGCGACGTCGACGCGCGCCCGCCGGCTGACGGCGACGCGCGCGTAACCCTGCTCGCGGTAGGCCGCGCGCAGCAGCGCCTCGCCGCGCGCGTAGGCGTCCTCGTCGAAGACGGCGCCTGCGGCGAGCGGGAGAGCGGGCACGGCCGCCGCGGGCAGCGTGGCCCCGGTGGTCTGCACCTCGACTGCCGTCACCCGCACCGGCGGGCCCTCGTCGACGACGACCGTGGCGGTGACGAGCGCCGGGCCCACGATCGCGACGTCGCCGCTCACGTGCGCGTGGTAGTAGCCGCGGCTGCGGTAGAGACGGCCGAGGCGGGCGAGGTCGGCGGCGAAGGCCGCGGGATCGAATGCCGGCAGGCGCTGCCAGGGGGCGAACCAGGGGCGCGCCTTGGTGACCATCGCGGCGCGCAGCGCCGCGGCGGGCACGGCGCGGTTGCCGCGGAGGACGAGCGCGCGCAGCCGCCAGGTGACCGTCGGGTCGAGCGCCTCGGGGGCGAGCGCGAGCGCGGCGCCCGGGATGCCGGCGGCGAGCACGACGGCGACCGCGAGCGCGCGCACGGCGCCACTCGTAACAAGCCGGTGCGCGGACGCAAGCCGCAGGAGCGAGGCGGGTTTTTCGCGTGACTCGACGAGGGCGGCGTGGTAGGAGACCACGTATGGCAGCCGGCTGGCGCGCCGCGGTTGCACCCGAGGAGGTGAAGGACTTCCTCGCGATCGCCGATGCGCGGGCCTGGCTGTCGATCGCCGTCGACTGGGGGCTCGTGGCGGCGGCCTTCGCCCTCGTGGCGCACGCCCCCGGGGTGCTCACCGTGGTCGCGGCGCTCGTCGTGATCGGCGGTCGCCAGCTCGGGCTCGCTGTGCTCATGCACGAGGCCGCGCATCGCACCCTGCTCCGCGATCGGCGCTGGAACGATGCCGTCGGCACCTGGCTGTGCGCCTATCCCATCTGGGGCGACCTCCACGCCTATCGCGCCTATCACCTCCGGCATCATGCCAAGACCTGGACGGCGGAGGATCCCGACCTCGGGCTGGCGACGCCGTTCCCGATCACCCGGCGCAGCCTCTGGCGCAAGATCTGGCGCGACCTGAGCGGCCAGACGGGCCTCAAGCGCGCCGCGGCGACGCTCAGGCGCGAGCGCGGGCGGCGCACCGACTTCATGGGGATGCGCAACCGCTACGGGGTGGTGATCACGAACACGGCGCTGCTCGCGTTGCTCGCGCTCGCCGGGCACCCGGCGCTCTACCTGCTCTGGGTGGGGGCGTGGTTCACGACCTACAGCCTCGCCATGCGCATCCGTTCGATCGCCGAGCACGCGATGATCGACGACCCGGCCGATCCGCTTCGCAACACCCGCACGACGCTCGCCGCCTGGTGGGAGCGGCTCCTGATCGCGCCCAACCGTGTGAACTTCCACTTGGAGCACCACCTGCTGCCGACGGTGCCCCATTACCGGCTGCCGCACCTCCATCGGCTGCTCCGAGAGCGCGGCGTGCTCGCCCGCGCCTGCGTGACGCGCGGCTACCTGAGCGTGCTGCGGACCGCCGCCTCGGCGAGCTGAACGAGCGCCTCCCGCGGCAGCCTTGCCGCGCACCGGCCGTTCGACGCATCCTCGCGCCGATGGAATACCGCGAACGGGTCGTGATCGTCACCGGCGCCTCCTCGGGCATCGGCCGCGAGGTGGCGCTCGACTTCGCGGCGCGCGGGGCGCGGCTCGTGCTCGCGGCGCGCCGCGAGGCGGAGCTGGGCGCCGTTGCGCGCGCGGGCGCGGCGCGCGGCGGGCAGGTCGAGGCCGCCGTCGGCGACGTGGCCGACCGCGGCTTCGTCGAGGCGCTCGTCACCCGCGCGCTCAGCCGCTTCGGCCGCCTCGACATCGTGGTGAACAACGCCGGCGTCCCGAAGCACAAGCAGGTCTACCATCTCACGGCCGAGGAGGTGGAGTACGTGACCCGGGTGAACTTCCTCGCCCCGGCCTTCCTCACCCTCGCGGCGCTGCCGGCGATGCTGCGCCAGGGCGAGGGCTGGATCGTCAACATCTCCTCGGCGGCGGGGAAAATTCCGCCGCCGCGCGAGGCCGTCTACGCGGCCTCGAAGTTCGCGTTGGGCGGCTTCACCGAGGGCCTGTGGCTCGACCTCGCGGGCTCGGGGATCCACGCGGCGCTCGTCAACGTGGGGCCCATCGACACGGAGATATGGCGGAAGACCGACGAGCCGACGGCCTACCGCGGCCGCAAGCTCCCGCCGAGCGCGGTCGCGGCGGCGGTCTTCCGCGCCATCGAGCGCCGTCGCCACGAGGTGTGGGTGCCCGGCTGGCTGCGGCTCGCGTGGTGGCTCAGGGTTTTCGCGCCCGGGCTCTACCGGGCCGGGTCGGCGCGGTTCGACCCGGTGCCCGAGGCGGTGGTGGCCGCCGCGCGCGTGCGCGCGCGCGAGCGCGCCTGAGCCGTCAGGAGATCACGCCCGCGTCCTTGAGCCGCGCGATCTCGTCCCAGTCGCAGCCGATCTCCTGCAGCACGAGCTCCGTCTCCGCGCCCACCTCCTCGGCCGGCGTGCGCACGGCCGGCAGCTCGCCCGCGAACTGGACCGGGCTCGCGCACACGCGCACCGGGCCATCCGCCGTCGGCGAGGCCGGAAGGTAGCCGTTGGCGGCGACCTGCGGATCGTCGGGCAGGTCGAGCGGCGTCTGCAGCGGCCCCCAGATGCAGTCGGAGGCGCGCAGCCGCGCCTCCCACTCCGCGCGCGGGCGCGTGGCGAAGTGCGCGGCCAGCTCCGCGGCGATCGCCTCGCGGTGCGTCTGGCGGGCCTCCGCCGTGGGCCAGCGCTCGAGCAGGTCGGGGCGGCCGATCGTCTCGGCGAAGTGGGGCCAGAAGCGCTCGGCCTGGAGCATCATGAGGACGATCGCCTTGCCGTCGGCGCACCGATAGGTGCCGACCAGCGGATTCGGGCTCATGCCGCGCATCTCGCCGGCCGAGGGCAGCATGGTGCCGTAGAGGAGGGCGGCGGTGATGTCGGGCGCCAGCACCCAGATGGCCGTGCCGAGCAGCGACACGTCGACCTCGATGCCCTGGCCGGTCCGCTCGCGATGGAAGAGGGCGGCCGCGATGCCGCCCGCGATCGCCATGCCACCGATGAAGTCGCCGAAGGCGGGGCGCTGCTGGATCGGCGGCTCGCCCGGGGTCGAGAGGCGATCGGCGATGCCGCCGCGGGCCCAGAACGACACGCCGTCGTAGCCGCCCTTGCGCGCATCGGGGCCGCGCCGCCCCTGCCCGCAGCCCCGCGCGTAGACGAGCCGCGGGTTCACCGCGCGCAGATCCTCCCAGGTGATGCGCAGGCGCTCGCGCGCGTCGTCGAGAAAGCTCGTCAAGAACACGTCGGCGCGCGCGACCAGCTTGTCGAGGAGCGCCCGACCGGCGGGCGTGGCGAGGTCGATGCCCACGCTGCGCTTGTTGCGCGAAAGGTGCTCGACGAAGAAGTTCCGCCCGGCGGCACCGGGGACGATGCCCGCGGTGATGAGCCCGCGGATCGGATCGCCGGTGCGGGGGTGCTCGACCTTGATCACCTCCGCGCCCCAGTCGCCGAGCACGGTGGCGGCGGAGGGAACGAAGCCCCACTCCGCGACCTCGATCACGCGAATGCCTGCAAGGACGGCCGTCATGGCCGCGGAGACTAGGCGGACTCGGCCCTGGGAGGCAAGGTGGCCGCGACCGGCAGCTCGATCGAGAGCCGCGTGCCGCGCTCGGAGCTGATCCGCACCCGCCCGCCGAGGGAGCGGACGCGCTCGCGGATGCCGAGCAGGCCGCCGCCGTCGGCGCGGGCGGCCGCCTCCGGTCGCAGCCCCACGCCGTCGTCCTGGATGTCGAGGCGCAGCGTCCCGTCAGCCAGCGCGAGGTCCACGCGCACGCGGGTGGCGCGCGCGTGGCGCGCGACATTGGTGAGCGCCTCCTGCGTGATGCGGTAGACGGCCGTCTCGACCGCCGGGGGGAGCCGCTCCGGCAGCCCGTCGGCGTCGAAGGTGGCGGTGATCTGGTGGCGCTCGGCAAAGGCGCGGAGGTGGCTGCGCAGCGAGGGGACGAGACCATAGTCGTCGAGCGTGGACGGTCGCAGGAGCTGGGAGAGCTCGCGCAGCTCGGCCATGGTGGTCGACGCGAGCCGGCGCGCCTCGGCCGTGCGGCTGCGCAGCACCGTGGCGTCGGGCGGGAGCTGCTGCTCGATGAGCCAGAGGTAGGAGAGGATGGCGGTGAGCGACTGTCCGATGCCGTCGTGCAGCTCGCGCGAGAGGCGCCGCCGCTCCTCCTCCTGGACCGACATGAGCTGCTGCGAGAGGCGCACGAGGTCGCGCTCGCGCGCCGCCAAGTCGGCGCGCAGCCGCCCGCCAATGCGGGCGCTCGCGATGGTCACCGCCGACCCCACGACGAGAGAGGAGAAGGCGAAGGCGAAGGGAAGGGTGACCGTCGAGACCGGGGGCGTGGCGAGCCCGATCAGGGCGAAGCCGAGGCAGGCCGCGCCGGCGAGCACGGCCATCTCCCGCCAGCCCCAGGCGAAGAGCACGAGCGTCAGCATGAGCGTCGAGAAGAGCCCGGTGGCGGCCACCATCGGGTGCGCGCGCTCGGCGTAGAGCGTGTAGAGCCCCGCGAGCACGAGCCCCAGGGAGAAGGCAAAGGCGAGCAGCGGAGCGTGGCGCGTCGCGAGGGGCGTGTAGGTGGCGGCGAGGACGACGGCGGCGACGGCGGCGTAGACGCCGTACATCGCCAGGGTCGACCCGTCCTGCGCGGGCGCGGCGTAGCGCAGCTCGGTGAGCAGGAGCGCGAGCAACGCCCCGAGCGTGAGCAGCCCCGCCACCCGGAGCCGGGCGACGACGGCCGGTCCGTCCGTGGCGCCGCCGAGCGCGGTCATGCCGCGCCGACGCATAGCGCGGGCGGGTGGCCCCGACAACCCGGATTCCCGGGACCCCGGCGCCGTGGAGGCGGGAGCTCAGTCGAGCCCGTAGAGGGCTGCTGCGTTCCCCCCGGCGATCAGCGCGCGCTCCTCGGCGGGCACGTCGCGGAAGTGCTCGGCGAGCGCCTCCCGGCTCTTGGGCCACGTGCTGTCGGAGTGAGGATAGTCGGTCGACCACATGAGCGTGCGCACGCCCGCGCGGTGCCGGGCGGCTACCCCGGCGAGGTCCTGGATGAAGGTCGCGTGGCCCTGGCGGTACCAGTAGGTGCTCGGCTTCTCCTTGATGATCGACTGCGTCCAGAAGCGATGCTTGGCGAAGGTCTGATCCATGCGCTCGAGGAAGTAGGGCAGCCAGCCGATGCCGCACTCGACGAGCACGTAGCGGAGCTTCGGGTGCCGCTCGAGGACGCCGGTAAAGGTGAGCGTCGAGACCACCTCGACGATCGAGAGCGGCGTGATCGCGATGAAGGTCTCCTTGATCCCCGGAAGGGGGTTCATGAAGGTCTCGCGGACGTTCGTCTTGCGCGGCCCGACGATGTGGAAGCTGATCGGCATGCCGGTCTCCTCGACCAGCGACCAGAAGGGCTCGTAGGCCGGATCCCACAGCGGCTTGCCGCCGCGTTCGTCCGGGAAGGGGTCGACGTGGAAGCCCTTGAGCCCCATCTTCGCCACGCGCTCGAGCTCGGCCAGGCCCTCGTCGAGGTCGACCAGCGGGACGTGCGCGAGGCCGATCAGCCGCCGCGGCGCGGCGTCGGAAAGCTCCTTCATCCAGTCGTTGTACGTGCGCACGATGAACTGCCGCAGCGCCGCGTCCTTCGGGTACTGCGTCACCGGGCCGCCGAAGTAGAGGACCTCGGCGTCCACGCCGTCGAGGTCCATGTCCTCGAGGCGGGCCTTCGGGTCGTAGGAGCCCGGGCGCATGTCCTTGTAGGTGAGGCCCATTGCCTTGAAGTCCTCGGGCTTGCGCCCGGCCGAGGCATCGAGGCCGATCGCCCCGCTCACTTCGGAGTCGACGATCCAGAAATCGCCGGCCGGCGTCGATTCGACGCGGGGCACGCGGTCCTTGAGCGCCTGCGGCGCGCGCCGCGTCCAGAGGTCCTTCGGCGGGTTCACGTGCGAGTCGGCCGAGATGATGCGTTCGTTGGCCATCGGATCAGCTCCTCCTCGTGTGTGGCACCGTCACGGCGTCTCCGTCGAGAGCACGACGGCGCCTGCGATCGGCCCGCCGCCGTTGGCGGCGAAGGCGACCGTTGCGCCCGGCACCTGCCGCGGCCCGCACGTGCCGCGGAGCTGGGCCACCGCTTCGATCAGGTGCCCCACGCCGTGGCTGCGACCCTCGGAGAGGTTGCCGCCGTGGGTGTTGAGCGGCAATTGCCCGCCGAGCGCGGTGGCGCCGCTCGCGACGAAGGGACCGCCCTCGCCCTTGGCACAGAATCCGGCGTCCTCGAGCCAGCAGAGCGCGAGCCAGCTAAAGCCGTCGTAGAGCTGGACCGTGTCGACGTCGCGCGGCGCGAGGCCGGACTCCTTCCACACGGCATCCGACACGGGCTTCGACGCCATCGTGGTGAGATCGGGCCACTGCTCCCACTCCTCCCACACGGCTTCGCGCGTGGCGCTCGCGAGCACGTGCACGGGGCGCTGGCGGAGATCGCGCGCGCGCTCGGCCGTGGTGAGCACGGCCGCGCCCGCGCCGTCGATCGGGTAATCGCAGTCGAGCCGACGAAAGGGCTCGGCGATCCACGGCGAGGCGAGGTACTGCTCGAGCGTGAGCGGTTCGCGGAGCACGGCGCGGGGGTTCAAGGCCGCGTGGCGACGGGTCTGCACCGCGAGCGCGCCCAGGTGCTCGCAGGTCGTGCCGTAGACCGCGAAGTGCCGCATCGCCCAGAGGGCGAGGGTCTGCGCGGTCATGCCCAGCCCGTAGGGCAGCGTCCACTGCCGCTCGCCGGCGGCAAGGGGCCGCTCCGGCATCCCCGGGGGGAGGCCGCGCTTCCACTTGTTGCACTTGTACACGAGCACCGTGCGGCAGCGACCGCTTTCGACGGCGCGCACCGCGCGATCGAGCGCCGTCATCGCGGCGGGCGCGAGCGCGAAGACGTCTTCGCAGAGCGCGAGCCGCTCGCGGTCGACACCGACGGCTGGCAGCACCTGCTCGAGCGGCGCCCCCTCGTAGGCCCCGAGGTAGGTGACCACGCCGTCGACGGCCTCGGGGGCGAGCCCGGCGTCGGCGAGCGCGGCCCGGCACGCCTCCACCGCGAGCGCGTCCCCCTCTTCGGGCAGCGAGCGGGCGAAGGCCGACGTCCCGATGCCGACGATGGTCGCGGGCGGCGTGCGCGGCACGAGGGTGGTCTAGACCAGGGTCGGGACGGGAATCAAGCGATTGATCGATTTGCGGCGAGGATGGCGCCGGTGCTGCCGAGGCGGCGCATGAGGACCTCGGCGAGGGCGGCTGCGATCTGCGGCTTGCGCTTGTGGCGCGCGGCGTCGATCTGGTGGGCGAGGGCGCGCGTGAGCTTGCCGGCGCGCGCGAGAAGCCGGGTCACCCGCCGGGGCTTGCCGCCGCGTTCGGCAGCGGCGAGCGTGGCCGTGAGCTTGGCGAGGCCCTGGCGGAGCTTGCGGCGCAGTGCCGGGGAGAGGTCGCCGGGGCCCGCGGCGGCGAGCGCGGAGGCGATCGCGTCGAGCTGGCAGTGAATCCCGGCAGACCCGGTGAGCGGCTCGCCCGCGCGGCAGCCGCTCGTGGGGTCGCAGGTCTCGACGCCGTTGCACCGATCGCCGTCGTCGCAGGCGAGGGGCGTACCCGGATGGCAGGCCCCGCTGGCCACGTCGCAGGTCTCTTGGCCGTTGCAGACGTTGCCGTCGTCGCAGCCGCGGTCGTCGAGACACAGGTGCTGGCAGTGCGGCTCGAGGCTCGCGTCGAGCGTGCAGACATCCTCGGTGTCGACGTTGTGGTCGTCGCACGGCGGATCGACGCGCTCGCACACGCCGGCGCGGCAGGCCCCGCCGTCGCAGCGGCCGTGGGGCGCGCAGTCGGTGTCGACGGTGCAGGGGCGGCAGCTCCGGTCGGGGGTGACGTGCTCACAGACGCGGTGGGCGAGGCCAATATCGGTGCAGCGGTCCTGCGTGCACGCGTTCCCGTCGGTACAGTCCGCGTCGCTGTGGCAGCAGCCCTCGATCGGCTCGGGAACGCAGCCCACCGGCTCGCGGCAGGCGGCGTCGACGCAAGGATCCTCGCTCGGGGTGCACACGAGCGGCGCAGCGTGGCAGGTGCCGCCCGTGCAGGTGCCCGGCTCGCAGGTCGTGCCGCACGGAGCCCCCTCGGGGAGCGGCGCGCCCGGGTGGCAGACGTGGTCCGTACCGCACGTCTCGGTGCCGTTGCACGGCTCGCCGTCGTCGCAGTCGGCGTCGGTGTGGCAGCAGCCAGGGGTGGCGAGCGCGCAGGCGTGTGCGGTGCAGATCTTGGGACACACAGGGTCGCCGTCATCGCACTCGGCGTCGGCGTTGCAGCAGCCAGGGAGCGGGGTGTGCGTGCAGCCCTGCGCGGGGTCGCACGCGTCGTCGGTGCAGACGTTGCCGTCGTCACAGTCGGGCGGCGGGGCGTGGACGCAGACGCCGCCCTGACAGGTCTCGCTGCCGTTGCAGGCGTTGGCGTCGGAGCAGGGGAGCGTGTCGTCCGGGGTGTTCGTGCAGAAGCCGTCTCTGCACTTGTCGGCCGTGCACGGATTGCCGTCGTCGCACGCGGCGTCGGTCGTGCACGGCTTGGCGATGCACGCGCCCGAGCTGCGCTCGCAGAAGGGGGTCGCGGGCGGACAGACGACCGGGGTGCCAGCGTGGCAGACGCCGCCGCTGCACGTCTCCGTGCCCGTGCACGGGTTGCCGTCGTCGCACCCCGCGATGCCCGTCCCGTCGTGCGGCGGGTGGACGCAGGCATTCTGCGCCGGGTCGAGGCAGTCGAAGGTGCACGGGTTGCCGTCGTCGCATTCGGCCTGGCCGACGACCGTGCACTGCGAGGGAAGCGTCGGCAGCGCCGCGAGGCACACCCGCGGGCAGCTCGTCGTCGGGTCGGCGGGGCAGGTGCTAAAGTCGGGACGGTTCGCGTGGTAGGGCCCGAAGGCGTCGCAGCCGTCGGCGGTGCAGGGGTTCTGGTCGTCCAGCGCGGGCTCGCTGCGGCAGTGGGCGTCGCAGCCGCTCGTGCAGGGGTCGTTGCTGGATCCGCCGTCGCACTGCTCGGGGAACTCGGTCTGGCCGTTGCCGCACTGGGGGCAGGGATCGAGGCAGCCCGGTGGGTCGTTCGGTCCCGTGCACGAGGCCCGCACGCTCGCAGCTGCCGCCGGCGTGATCGTCGCACCGGCGAGGCTCGGGGCGACGCTGCCCGGATAGACGAGCACGTTGCCTCCCGGGGTGGCGGTGAGAAGCCGCGCCCCGGACTGCAACGTGAGCGCGCTGCGTGCGATCAGGGTGTTGGTGCCGCCGCCGCTCGTGACCAGCGCGCTACCCGCGAGCGTCACCCCGCAGCCCGCGAGCTCGGTCTGGGACGAGGGCCCCGGCGTGGCGCTCACCTTGCCGCCGAGCGTGAGGCTGCCCGCCACGTCCCGCGCCGGCGTCGGGTCGAGAGTGGGATCGCAGAGGCGCGCATCGCAGCGCGTGCCGGCGCTCAGGCGCACGAAGCCGCCCGTGCCGCCGGCGGCGGTGCTGTCGGCGAGGAGCTGGGTGCCCGCATTCACGGTCACGTTTCCCTCGGCCGCAAGCGCGATCGTGCCGCCGTCGCCCGACGCGCCGGTCACGTCGAGCTGCGTGCCCGTGCCGGTGACGGTGACATCGCCTCCTGCGGCGATCTCGATCGTGCCCCCCGAGCCCACGTCGCCGGTGCCGCTGCGCATCTGGACGGTGGCGGCCACGGTCGTGTTGCGACCCGAGTGGACCGAGAGCGTGCCCCCGCCCGCCGGGTCGTTGCCCGTTACCGGCGCCGCGAGCGCGATGTCGCCGCGCGCCTCCAGGTCGATCGCGCTGTCGCCGCCGCCGTTGCCCGTCACCCAGAGCGCCTTGTTCACGGCGATCGAGCCTGCGGCCTGGATGGTGATCGTGCCGCTGCCGGTTGCGTCGCTCGGGTCGGGGTCGGTGGCCTGTGCGCTGAGCGGGCTTCCGACCGTGATATCGCCGCTCGGCACGGGGCTCGTGGTGGTGAGCACGATCGTGCCGCTGTCGCCGTTGGCGGCGATCCCACCGCCGCTCGTCGCGATCGCGCCGGCATGCGCCGTAAGCTCGATGTCACCGCCGCTGCCCGCGCCGTCGGCGCTCGCCTGGATCGTGTCCCCCACCGTGATCGCCTGCCCCTCGATGGTGATGGTCCCGCCGTCGCCGCCGCTTGTGCCGAGGGCATTGGCGTCGAGCATCGCGCCCGACGCGATGGCGACTGGCCCCTCGGCCGCGAGATCGATCGTCCCCACATCGAACCCACCCTGGGCGCTCACGAGATTGCGCACGGTGAGCGCACCGGGCGCGCGCACGGTTACGGTCCCCCCGAAGCCGGAGACGCCGCTGTCGGCCACGATGCGCCCCGCGAGCAGCATCGGACTTGCCCGCGTGTCGGCGCTGGCATCGATCGTGACGCTGCCGGCGCTGGCGTCGTCGTCCGTGCCGCGGGCGAGGATGCTGCCCGCAAGAAGCGACACGGCGCCGTCGGCCAGGATGGCGACCGTGCCGGCGTCGCTCCCCGAGACGTCGATCGTGGCCGCCCCGGTCATCGCGAAGGCGGTTGCGGCGTGGCCCGTGGTGGTGAGGGTCACGCTGCCGCCTTGCGCCGCGAGCGTGCCGCCCGCAATCGCGATGCTCGCGGCGGTGAGCGCAACCGTGCTCGAGCCGGCAGCGATCTGCCCGCTGAGCGCCACTGCGTGCGCGCCCAGGTCGAGGTTGCAGACGGGACCGGTGAGCGTGATCGTGCCGTCGAGCGTGCAGGTCGTCGCCCCGCAGCAGCGGGCGAGGATGGGTGCGGCGTCGTTCGTGCCCCCGCCCCCGCAGGGCACCGCAAGCGTGCACGCAGCGCCCGCACGCGCAGTCGGCCACGCGAGCGCGAGCGCGAGCAGCGCCGCCCGGCTCAGCGACATGGCGCCCCTGGCCGGCACGGTCGCCCCCGGCGGCCCGGGCGCCGCACGACGTCGCGTGCCACGTGCCGCCGGCCGCGCAGGAGGAGCCCGTCACGGCCGTTGGCGTCCGCACGGTTGCCCGCGACGATGGCGCCGCGGCCGCCGAGCCGGAAGCCCGCGCCCCCGTTCTCGAGCGCGGCGTTCCCCTCGACGCGGTAGCCCGTGCCGTGGAGGACGAAGCCGTCGCGACCGTTGCGCCGCGCTTGGCAGCCGCTCACGACGTATCCCGTGCCGCCGGCGCGGAGCCCGTCCCTCGCGTTCTCGAGAAGCGTGACGTCGGCCACGCGCACGAGCGCCCGCGGCGCGGCCTCGATGCCCACGTCGAAGCCGCGCACCGTGCCCGGGCCGAGGAGCGTGAGGCCGCCCGCACCGCCGCCCACGATCGCGATGCCGACGCCGCGGCGGCTGCCGGCGATCTCGTGGCCGCCGAGCGCAAGCGTGGGCGCCGGCCGGCCGGGGGCGATGCGCACGAGCAGCCCGGGCCCGGGGCACATGCGGCGGGTGATGGGGTCGCGGTCGCCGAGGGTGTGGGAGCTCACGAGCACGTCGCCGCAGTCGCAGGGAACGCTCCGGCCGCGGCCGTCGACGTCGTCTCCGCAGGCGCGCGGACCGCCGAGCGCCGTCGCGGGCGCAAGGCCGAGAAGACAGGCGAGGGCTGCCGGCGCGAGGCGGCGCATGCGGCGGCCCGATCGAGCAACCGCCGTGCCCGGAGCCACCCTGGGCCCGTGCGGCCGAAAGCCGCGGTCCGCTTGACGCGCGCCTGCCGCCATGGCGAACGCCGCAGCGCGCGGGCGTGCAGGAACCGCGCAGGCGTGCGAGGCGGTTCGGGCGAGCGTCACGGCGATGACGCTCCTGCCGCCGTCGCGTCGACGAAGGGACGCACCGACGCGCGGATCCGCGGCTGCGGCGGTGGCACCGCCCTTGCTGCTTCGCGGGGCATGCGCACCCACCGTGGCTCCGCGGCGGGCTTCACGCTCATCGAGCTGCTGACGGTCCTCGCCATCGTCGGCACGCTCGCGGCGATCGCCATCCCCCAGTTCTCCGGCCAGCAGGCGGCTGCGCTCAACGCCCGGGTCGTGAACGACACGCGCAACGCGGCCCTCGCCGAGGAGGCGTATTACGACACGGAGGGCGAGTACGTCGACGGGGATTGCGGCAGCCTCCCCGGCATGGCTGTCTCGCCGGGCGTGGTGTGCACCGCCGTCGTGGAGAACGGCGGCATCGACTTCCGCGTGACCGCGCGCCACCCCTCGGCGACCCGCGTGTGCACCTGGGACAGCGCGACGGTGCCGAGCCTCACCTGCTCCTAAAGACCGGCCGCGCCGCCGCTTGCCCCAGCTCCGCCAGGGGTGTACCCGAAAGGCGTGACCCGTCCCGAGGAGATCGAGCGCGCGATTGCAGCTGCGCTTCCGGGCGCGCGCGTGCGCGCCATCGATACCACGGGGGCGGGTGACCATTTCGAGGTGGAGGTGGTCGCGCGCGAGTTCGTGGGCCGAGGGCTCGTCGAGCAGCATCGTCTCGTCTACGCGGCGCTCGAGGGGCTCATGCCGCGCATCCACGCGCTCGCGCTCCGCACCCGTCCGCCCGAGGAGAAAGCCGGATGAGCGACACGTTGGACGAGATCGCCCGCGAGGTTCGCGAGAATCCCGTGGTCATCTACATGAAGGGGACACCCCGCTTCCCGATGTGCGGGTTCTCGGCCGCCACCGTCGAGATCCTCGACCAGATCGGGGTGCCCTACAAGGCGGTCGATGTCCTCGCCGAGAGCGCCAAGCGCGAGGCGGTGAAGGCGTTCAGCAACTGGCCCACGCTGCCGCAGGTGTTCGTCGGCGGCAAGTTCGTCGGCGGCTGCGACATCGTGCGCGAGCTGCACGCCCGCGGCGAGCTCGGGCCGATGATCAAGGCCGCGATCGCCGAGCACGCCCGCGCCGCGTCGTGAGCGCACGCGCCGCTTGAGCCCGCCGCAGGGCGGGATGGTCCAGCGCTCGGCGAGCCAGTAGTCGGCGAGCTTCTCGTACTCGACGAGCACGACCTTCGCGGCGTGTCGCACGCGCCACCAGCGGGCGGCGGCGAACGGGTCGTCGCGCGCCGGCCGGATGGTGAGCGCAACGGTCGGCCCGAGCGCGCGGCGGAGAATCAGCCGGGCGCGACGCGTGTGGGCCTTCGAGGTGACCACGACGAGGCGGTGCACCCCGTGCCGGCAGGCCCAGCGGGCGATCGTGCGCGCCTCGGTCTCGGTGCTCGAGGTTCGGCGCCGCAGCCGCACGATGGCCTCGGCCGGGACGCCGAGGCCGATCAGCGCCGTGCGCAGCCGCTCGTCGCTCTCGGGCAAAACGACCCCGCGCGCGCGCAGCCGCGCGCTTCCGGTGGGCGGGCGCTCGCGGGTGATCACCACCACCGGGGCGATCCCCCTGCGGTAGAGGTCCGCGGCCTCGAGCGCGCGGTCGGCGATGGAGCCCGCGAGCACGACGAGCGCATCGGCGTGCGCGGGCAGCGGGTCGGCGACGACGAGGAAGCGGCCGGCATCGCGCACCACGAGGACGGCCGCGAGGCCCGTGGCGGCGAGCAGCACGAGGAGAAGAGGGGCACGCATCGCGGCGGCGGAGCCTACGGGACGCCCTGCGCGCGGTGCAAGGGCTTGACCGGTGCGCGGGCAACGCGCAGTGATCGAGCATGCGCGCGGTCCAGACGGTCACCGGTCCCTGCGGCGTGGAGGAGCTCGGCACCACGCTCATGCACGAGCACCTCATGATCGGGTGGCCGGGCTGGCAGGCCGAGGAGACGCGCGACCGGGCGGCGCGGCGGGAGTACGCGACCCGCTGCATCGACCGCATGGCCGAGCTGCGGGCGCTCGGCGTGGGCACGCTCGTCGACCCGTGCCCGATCGACCTCGGGCGCGACGTGGAGCTCATGGCGGAGGTCGCGGCGGCGAGCGGCGTGCGCATCGTGTGCGCGACCGGGCTCTACAAGGAGGACCAGGGGGCGCCTGCGTACTTCAAGTTCCGCATGCAGTTCGGGCGCGCCGTCGAGGAGATGACCGAGGTCTTCGTGCGCGAGCTCACCGAGGGAATCGGGTCGACCGGCATTCGGGCGGGCCTCATCAAGGTCGCCACCGGCCGCGGACGGATCACGCCCTACGAGGAGACGGTGCTGCGGGCGGCGGCGCGGGCCCACCGCGCCACCGGCGCGCCGATCACGACGCACACCGAGCAGGGCACGATGGGCGTGGAGCAGCTCGACGTGCTCTCGAGCGAGGGCGTGCCGCCGTCGGCCGTCGTCGTCGGCCACAGCTGCGGGTCGAGCGACCTCCATTACCACCTGACGATGCTCGACCGCGGGGCCTTTCTCGGCTTCGACCGCTTCGGGCTCGAGATGCTCCACCCGGACCGGGAGCGGCTGGCGGCGCTGATCGGGCTCATCGGCGTGGGCTTCGCCCGCCAGATCGTGCTCTCGCACGACAGCGTCTGGTGCTGGCGCGGGCGGGCGCCCGTGCTGCCCCCCGACGCGCTGCCCAACTGGCGCCCGACCTACGTGCTCGACACGATCGTCCCGCGGCTGCGCGAGGCGGGGGTGGGCGAGGCGGCGATCCGGGCGATGCTCGTGGACAACCCGCGGCGGTACTTCGGCGGGTCGGGGGTCGTGGCGACCTGAACGATCGGTCCGCGATCGGGCGATTTTGCGGCAGGGCTCGTGCGAAGGGGTGGGCGGCGGGCGCCCCGGCTCGTACCTTGGTCGGAGGCGCTGGCTGGACTTTCTAGCTGCTGGCCTTTCGCTGTGCTGTATTCCTCTTGACGGGCGGCCGGGCGGCGTGGGAGCGATACGATGCCGTGCGGATCTTCGCGCGCCTCGCCATCCTGACGGTGGTGCCCTGGCTGATGACGACGCCCGTCGCGGGCGCGGGCCCTTACCAGATCGTCGACCTGGGCACCTTGGGGGGGCCGGCGAGCTGGGCCTACGCCGTGAACGCCGACGGGGACGTCGTCGGGGCGGCCGCGACCGCGAGCGGGGGCACTCATGGCTTTTTCTACCATGCGGGGACGCTCACGGATCTGGGGACGTTCCCGGGCGGCATCTTGAGCGTGGCGCTCGCCGTCAACAGCGACGGCCTCGTGGTGGGCTACGCGGACACTGGCGCGGGCCAACACGCGATCGCGTGGAGCGCCGGGCTCGGCCTGACGGACCTCGGCACGCTGCCGGGGACCACGTGCTCGCCCAACAACCAGCCGTGCAGCATCGCGCGCGGCGTGAGCGAGACGGGAAAGATCGTCGGCGAGGCGGCCAACGGGAGCAAGCGCGATGCGTTCGTCACCTCCATGGGCAAGCCGCTGACGGACGTCCCCGGCAGCACGTTCAAGGGCGGCTCGCCTGCGGTGCTCATGGGCATCAACTCCCACGATCACGCCGCGGGCTACTTCTGCCCGGCCAAGGTGGCCTGCAGCAGGGGCAACGCGTCATCGCCGACCGACCCCGGGTACGCGAAGGTGGAAGCCGTCTACTATTCGCTTTCGGGCACCTGGTACGCCCTGCCGCCGTTTTCGAGCGGGGACACGAGCCTCGCCACGGCCATCAACGAGAGCAACCAGGTGGTGGGCGGCGCGAACACGACGCCCGGGGGGCCCCTCCACGCCTTCCTCTCCAACGTGACGAGCCCGAACCGCGCGCTCGTCGACCTGGGCTCGTTGGGCGGTCCGGCGTCGATCGCCTATGCGATCAACGGTGCCGGCGAGGTGGTCGGCAGCGCGCAGCGCCCCGATGGCACGAGTCATGCGGTGCTCTGGGAGGCGACGGGCGAGCCGCCCATCGATCTCCAGAGCCTCATTCCTGCGGGCTCACCCTGGACGAGCCTCGATGTCGCAACCGGGATCAACGACGCCGGGCTGATCGTCGGCTGGGGTGTGGTGAACGGTCACCAGCATGCCTTCTTGATGATCCCCGGCAACGGGACGACCACCACCACGGTCCCGCCGGGCAGCACCACGACGACGACGCTCGCGCCGGCGTCGAGCTGCGAGACGGCGGCGGCTCCGGCGGCGTGTCTCCTGCGTGCGCTGCACGGTGCGCTCGCCTCGGCGACGTCGGCAGAGGTGCGCGGGGCCCGCCTCCGTCGGCGGCTCGAAGCGGCGATCAACAAGGCCGTGTTTCAGGTGTCCACCGCCGGCTCGGACCGGGGGCGCATCCGTCGGCTGCGGGCGGCACGGCGTGCGCTGCGCACCTTCCTCGTCACGCTGCGGCGAGGGATGAAGGCCGGGCGAATCGATGCGAGCCTCGCGCTGAGTCTCCAGGCGCTCGCGGAGAGCGCCCTCGCGCAGCTCGGCCTGCCGTAGGACGGCGGGGCACGGCGCACACGGCCCGCGCCCCGCCTCCTCTGCTACTTGCAGCGGATGACCGCCGGCGTCGCGGTGCAGGCCGGGCTCGGCGGCGGTCCCGGGAAGGTCGCGATGGCGCACTGCCCGTTGCTGCCGTCCGGGGTGTCGAACACCACGAGCGCCGAGAGCGGGAGCTGGGAGGGATCGACCGCGTACCCGCCGTTGAAGCTCGTGTTCTTGCCGAGCGCGCTGAACTTCACGAGCCCGTGGACGAGGTGCAGGCGAACCTTGGTGATGCCCTGCACGCCGCCGGGGTTGCGGTATTCGAAGTGGGTCGCCGTGATGTTCTCTCGCCAGCCGATCCCGGTCGTGGGCGAGTAGGCGCCGGGCGGAATGGTGACGTCGAGGGTGCTCCCGGTGTCGTTGGCCCCCTCGACGAGCAGCCGCAGGCCCTTGCTCACCGGATCGATCGGCGGCGTGGACGGCAGGCCCGAGAGCACGCCCTTGAGCGACAGCTTCGACCTGCCGACGACGTTGAGGTTGCGGATCGTGAGCTTCGCCGTCTGGGCCGGCACCGGGGTGGGCGAGCTGCACGGACAGCTCGGCGGGACGGGGCTCGGCGGGCAGAGGCCCGTGCTGCCGTCGCACCGCTCGGGCGCTCCGCAGGCGCTGCCTGCGGGTCCGCAGAAGGTGCCGGCCGGCTGCATGACGTCCGGTGGGCAGGTGACGTCGCTGCCGTTGCACACCTCGGCGAGGTCGCACGGGCCAACGGCAGGCCGACAGACGAAGCCCGCGGGCTCCTTCGCGTCAGCCGGACACGCCGGGCCGGTGCCGCTGCACGTCTCGGCGATGTCGCAGGGCCCGGCCGCCGCCCGGCAGACGGTGCCGGCTGGCTGGAACGTGTCCGTTGGACAGCTCGTACTGCTTCCCGTGCAGTACTCGGCGACGTCGCACGGACCCGCCGCCGCCCGGCAGAGCGTGCCCGCGGGGAGCAGGGCGTCGGCCGGACAGAGGGCGCTCTGGCCGCTGCACTTCTCGACGGCGTCGCACGGACCGACCGCCGGCCGGCACACGGTGCCCGCGGGATAGTAGGAGTCGGGAGGACAGAGAGCGCTCGTGCCCGTGCAGTTCTCCGCGACGTCGCACGGACCGGCCGACGGCCGGCACACCGTGGTCGACGGCAGGAGCTGGTCGGGCGGGCAGTACGGTGACGTGCCGGTGCAGCTCTCGGCGATGTCGCAGGGCCCGGCTGCCGGGCGGCAGACGACGCCGGCCGGCTGGTAGAGATCCTGAGGGCAGAGCGGGCTCGTGCCCGTGCAGTACTCCGGGATGTCGCAGGCGCTCACCGCGGGCCGACACACCGTGCCGGCGGGCTTGAGGACGTCCGCAGGACAGGTTGCGCTCGTGCCCGTGCAGAGGCCCGGCGTGTCACACGGGCCGGCGGCAGCGCGACACACCGCACCAGCATTCCCGGGCGTGTGCTGACAGACGTCGCTCGTGCCGTTGCACCGGTCGACGGTGCACGGGTTGCCGTCGTCGGCGCAGCTCGTGCCGTTCGGCTGGAACTGACACTTGCTCGAGCAGCACGAGTTCACCGTCCCGTTGAGCGGACCGTCGTCGCACTGCTCGCCCGTCTCGACGACGCCGTTCCCGCAGATGGCTGGCAGCGTCGTGGTGGTGGTCGTCGTGGTCGTGGTGGTCGTGGTGGTGGTCGTCGTGGTCGTGGTGGTCGGTGGCGCGGTGGTCGTGGTGGTCGGCGGCACGGTGGTCGTGGTGGTCGGCGGCGCGGTGGTCGTGGTGGTTGGCGGCGCGGTGGTCGTAGTGGTCGGTGGCACGGTGGTTGTGGTGGTTGGCGGCACGGTGGTCGTGGTGGTCGGCGGCACGGTGGTCGTGGTGGTCGGCGGCGCGGTGGTCGTGGTGGTCGGTGGCACGGTGGTCGTGGTGGTCGGTGGCACGGTGGTCGTCGTGGTCGTGGTGGTCGTTGTCGTCGTAGTGGTCGTGGTCGTCGGCGGCGGCGCGGCAGCGAACGTGGCGATGGCCGCAGCCCAGTCGCGGATCGCCGAGAGCGTTCCCGTCGCCTGATAGCCGCCGGTCGTGCTGACGATCGCGAACTCGGGATCCGTGGTCACGTCGGTGCCGATCGCCGTGCCCGTGCTGGCGAGCGCCACGTAGCCCGTCCCCGCGGTGAAGGTGTCGGTTCCGGGACCGTCGGTGCCGATCGCGCCGATCAGCAGCTCGTTGGAACTCGTCGTCGGCGCAGTGACCGCCGTCGTCGGGGCCGTGTTGGTGCCGACGCCAACCTGGGTCTGATCGAGCCCCGCCACGCCGGAAAATTCGCTCGCGCTGAGCGCGGCCACGGGAGCCGACGGGTAGGTGACGGTGATCGTGTCGCCCGCGACGAGCGCGGTCGTGACCGGAGCCGAGATGATGGCCGTGCGCACGAGGCCCGTGTTCACGGCCTGCACGTCGACCGTGTAGACGTTGCCGCGCGAATCAGCCGCGCTGATGCCCGGGCCCGCGTCAGGCATCGTGAAGCTGAGAATCACCGTGTCGCCGGCGGCGACACCGGCGGCCGGCACGGTGACCGAGAGGGTCGTCCCGGCGGTCGTCGCGGCGCTCGTGCCGATCGTCTGGACGAATGCGATCTGGGCGTGGGCGCTGCCCAGTGCAGCGAGCAGCAGGCTGAGCGCCCCGATGATCCTTCGCGGCCCGGTATTCATGTTGGCTCTCCTGATCGCGGCTCGGGCGGTCGATGCCCGAGCAAGCAGCATGCCTGTCGCACGCACCGATTGGGCTCTTTCCGAGCTGCATCGCTGCGCCATCGTGCAGGCTTGTCGGGATCGCGCTAGTCGCATCGCACCACCGCGAGGTTGGCTCTGCAGGCCGATCCTGCGAAGGATGCCTGCCCGCACTGACCGTTGGCGCCGGTCGGGGTGTCGAGCACCAGAATCGCCGTGAGCGGCAGCTGCGCCGGCGCGATGGGATAGCCGGCATTGATGACCCCGTTTTTGCCGATGACGGCGAACTTGAGGAGACCCGGTGCGTTGGGCTCCACACGGAGACGAACCTTCGTGATGCCCTCGATCCCCGCGGGGTTGCGGTACGAGAAGTTCGTACCACCCGCGTTCGCCTTCCACCCGGTTCCCGTCGTGGACGAGAAGGCGCCGGGCGGAACGGTGACGTCCAGGACATTGCCGGTTCCGTTGGCCCCCTCGATCAGCAGGCGGATGCCGCTCGTGACCGGATCGAGCGGCGGCGTGGTCGGCAGGCCGCTCACGACGCCCTTGAACACCAGCCGATCCTGCCCGGGCGGCCGATTGAAGCCCTTGAGGACGAGCTTCGCCTTCGTGGCGGCGACCGGCGGCGGGGAGAGGCACGGACAGAACGCACCGGCGGCGCTGCTCACCGGTGGGCACGCGATGCTCGCTCCATCGCAGTGATCCGCCGGGGCGCAGCTCGTTGCGGGCGTACCGCAGAGCGTTCCTGCGGGCGCGAGCGCGTCGGGCGGGCAGCCGACGCTCGTGCCGTCGCACGTCTCCGGGAGGTCGCACGGACCGGCCGCCGGCCGGCACACCGTGCCCGCGGGCTCCCTCGCGTCGGGCGGGCAAGCGGCGCTCGTCCCCGTGCAGCTCTCCGGCAGGTCGCACGCACCGGCGGCCGGGCGACAGACGACGCCCGCGGGAACGAAGCCATCCGGCGGGCAGGTGACGTCGACGCCGTCGCAGGTTTCCGGAACGTCGCAGGGGCCGGCCGCGGGGCGACAGACCGCCCCGGCGGCGCGCACGCTGTCGGGCGGGCAGGAAACGCTCGTCCCCGAGCAGATCTCGGCGACGTCACACGGACCCGCCGGCGGGCGGCAGACGGTGCCGCCGGGCGCGTAGGAGTCGGGTGGGCAGAGTGGGCTCGTTCCCGTGCAGTACTCCGCCACGTCGCAGAGGCCGGCTGCGGGGCGGCAGACCGTCGTCGCAGGCTCGAACCGATCGGGCGGGCAGTACGGTGAGGTCCCGGTGCACGACTCGGCGACGTCGCACGCACCGGCGGCGGGTCGACAGACGGTGCCTGCGGGCTGGTAGAGGTCGGGCGGACAGTATGGGCTCGTTCCCGTACACGCCTCGGGCACGTCGCACACGTCCACGGCGGGACGGCACACCGTCCCCGCGGGCACCAGCACGTCCGGCGGGCAGGTGGCGCTCGTCCCGGTGCAGAGGCCGGGCAGATCACAGGGCCCTGCGGGTTGACGACAGACGGCGCCGGCGTTGCCGGGTGGGTGCTGGCAGGTCACCGTCGTCCCGTCGCACTCGTCGAGCGTGCACGGATTGCCATCGTCGGGGCAGGGGTATCCTGCCGGCTCGACCGTGTCGGGGGGACAGAGGGGGCTCGTTCCGGTGCAGGTCTCCGTGATGTCGCACGGGCCGGTGGCCGCGTGGCAGACCGTCCCCGGCGGCGCAAACGCGTCGGCCGGACACTGGCTGCTGGTGCCGCTGCAGACTTCGGCCAGGTCGCACGCGCCGGCGGCCGGCCGACATACCGTGCCCGCTGACACGAACGTGCAGCTCGTCGAGCAGCACGAGCCCGGCGCGCCGTTGGCGGCGCCGAGGTCGCACTGCTCGCCCGGATCGAGCGTGCCGTTGCCGCACGTCGCCTCGTAGGTGGCGATCGCCGCGGCCCAGGGGCGCGCGACCCCGAGCGTCGCGCTCGCGACGTAGGCGTTGGTCGCGTCGACGATCGCGTACTCGGCGTCGGCGGTGACGTCGCTCCCGGTTGTGGTCCCCGCGCGCGCAAGCGTCGTGAAGCCGGTGCCCGCCGTGAAGTTCTCGCTCGCCGAGCCCGCCACCCCCACGGCGCCGATCAGGAGCTCTTGGGGCACGACGGTCGGCAGTGTCGGGGCCGTCGCGACAGCGGTGCCGGAGCCACTGCCGGTCGCCGTGCGGTCGAGCCCGGCGAGGCCGGAGAACTCGCTCGCCGTCATCGCGCGCACCGCAGCCGCCGGGTGCGTCACCGTGATCGTGTCGCCGGCCGCGAGCGCCCGCACGTTGCGCGCCGAAAAGACGACGGTGTGCACGCTGCCCGACGCGACGGCGTCGGCATCGGCCGCGTAGACGTTGCCCTGCGAGTCGGTTGCCGTCACCGGCGGCCCGAGGTCGGGCATGGTGAAAACGACGATGATGCTGTCGCCGGCTGCGACGCCGCCAGCCGGCACCGCCACGGAAAGGGTCGTTCCCACGGTGGCGCTGCTCGCAGTCCCGATGGTGCCGACGTAGCCGATCGCGGCCCGTGCCGACCCGGTAGGCAGGAGCGCGATGCTTGCCAACAGAACGGCCGCCGATCGGGAGCGAGCAAGCATGCGAGCACCGCGGCGGTTGTACTATGGCTCGTGCCGAGGCCGTCAAGGAAAAAGTGAAGCCGTCGCTGTCAAAGGCACCCGGCGCCGCCGGGGCTCTGCGTGCACTTGAGCTGGATTGCGTCGCAGCACCCGTACCCGGAGGGGCAGCAGTCGGTCGAGTCCTGACAGTCCTGGCCGTTCGGGGCACAGCAGCTCCCGCCGACGCACACCCCGGGACTGCAGCAGGTCGTCGTGCTCGTGCACGACGACTGCAGCGTCGCGCACAGGGTCGTGCTGGTCGTCGTGGTGCCCGGCGTGGTGGTGGTCGTCGTCCCGCTTGCGATCGGGACGCACGTGCACTTCGCGCAGAAGGCACCGGGCCCGCAGCCGCTGCCGTCGCACTGCTCGCCGAGGTTCGGATCCGTCACGCCATCGCCGCACACCGACGGCGCGCCCCGGAGCGCCTCGTGGCTCCGTCCGACGACGAGCGTGCCCGTGAGCTGCGAGCAGGCCGCGCTGATCGTCGCCCGCAGGCGCACCCGCCCGGATGCGCTGCTGCAGGCGCCCTTGGGCCATGCGGCGCGCAGGCTCGTCGCGTGGCGAGTGGCCTTGATGTGCGCCTTGGCGGGAGGGCAGACGCCGGCAATCGCAACCCGCCCGTTGTCGATGGCGACGATCGCCCGGCCGCCGGCGACCGGTAGGAGCTGGACGGTGGCCACGAAGTCGCCGGCACACGCCTGTGCCTTTTCGGGATGAGCGAACGCGCGCGCGGCGAGGAGGCAGGCGATCAGGCCGCACGCGCAGGCGATCCCCTTCACCCACACACCCCGGCGGTGCACGTGAGGTTCGTCCCGCACGGGGTGCCGTCGGCCAGGTTCTGGTGGTAGCAACCGGTCACCGGGTTGCAGAGGTCCGCCGTGCAAGGGTTGCCGTCGTCGCACGAGACGAGCGTGTGCACGCAGCCCTGGACCGGATCGCAGGTGTCGGTCGTGCAGATGTTGCCGTCGTCGCAGCCCGCGGTGTGGGTGCACGTGCCCGTCGACACGTTGCACGCGCTCGTCGTGCAGAGCGCGCCGTCGTTGCAGTCGACGTCGCTCGTGCAGGCGAGCGTGAACGCGGCCGCGGCGCTCTCGCCCAAGTCGCGCGGGCCGCCAGCGACCCCCTGGACCTGGGTGACGACGTTGTTGAAGCTCACGGCGAACTCGCTGTCGCTGGGGGCGAGCGGCCCGAAGAACCAGATGCCGATCGGCATGCTCACGGGCGGCACGCCCTCGATGCGCCCTCCGCGGACGAGGTCCGCGCCGCCGGCGATGAACATGCCGGTGATCCCGGGCACCGCCGCGTTGGTGATCGTGTTGCCGAACAGCGTGCTGTGGCTCCCGAGCAGCACGATGCCGTCGTCCGACATGTCGCGGATGACGTTGCCCTTGAGGCGCACCTGATCCCCGATCGCGAAGATCCCCGTCTGGCCGCTCGTGAGCGTCGCGCGGCGCACCGTGGGGCTGGCGGCGTTCGCGAGAAGCACCCCGGAGGCTGTCCGCCCCGGAATGTTGGTCGCGTTCCCGGTGACCGTCACCTCCTTGAGGATGCCGCTCGCCTGGTTCGAGAGCTGGAAGCCGATCTGCACCGCGTCGGGATCGAGGCCGCGCCCGGTGGCGCTGCTGCCCCGCTCCTTCAGCGTGAGCCCGGGCCCGGTCGCGACCATGCCGGCGCGCTGGTAGCCAACGAAGGTGTTGTCGCGGGTGAGCAGGCGCATCCGCCCGCGAGCGAACGGCGCCGCGCCGTCGCTCTCGGCGAGGAGCCCGACGCCGCTGTCGCACGTCGGCTGGGTCGCAAGGCGCGCGTTCTGCACCGTCACGTTTCGCACCACGGCCTCGGCGTCGCGCAGGTAGATTCCCACCAGGACGGGCGAGCAGGCCGTCAAGGTGTTCGCGCCGAGATCGACGACGAAGCCGTCGATGACAGTCCGGACGTGATCGACGAGGATGCCAGCGGCGACGGGCTTGCCACCGGCGAGGCTGTCGGCGAGCGCGGGCAGCGCACCAGGCGCGAGAACGGGGGCCGAGCCGAAGCGCGGGGTGACGGCGATCAGCTGCACGCGCTTCGTGAGGACGACCTGCTCGGGATAGGTCCCGGCGCAGACCTGGATGACGTCCCCGTCGGAGGCGGCGGCGAGCGCATCGCCGATGCGACGGTAGGTCGCGCTCGGGCACTGGACGAGGTCATCGTCGACGACCCGCACCACAGCGCCCGCGGTGGTTGCGAGCCCGCAGAGGAGGGAAGCCATGAGCAGCGTGCGGGTCATGTCTGTGTCCGGTTCACTTGCCCCCGGGGACGTACGAAAGGAGGGTCTGCAGCATCTGCGCGTTGGAGCCCGCCTGCTGCACCAGGGCTCCTCCGAGGTTCGGATCGACCCGGCCCGCCGCCATCCCCTTCTTGAGGATGCGGGTGAACGTGCCGAGCCGCTTGCCCGCCTGCGCGATCTTCCGCGCCGCCACGTGGCCGCTGAGCCCCGCCGCTGCCTGGACGCGAGTCCGCGCCGCCTGGGTAAGCGAGAGGAGCTTCTGCTGACGGGTTGCGCTGCCCAGCGCGGAGGTCGGGCCCGCCGTGACCTCGGCTGCGATGGCGCCGAGGGCCGCGTAGACCTGCGCGAGGCGGCACGTCCAGTAGTCCGGAACCGGGTTGTGGAGACAGCCGCTCGTCGGGTCGCACGTGTCGGTCGTGCACGCGTCGTTGTCGTCGCAGTTGAGCGGCGGGCCGGTCGCGCACTGGCCGGTGGCGGGGTCGCAGGCGTTGAGGCCGCTGCAGATGTCGCCTCCGCTGCACACGACCGGCGTGCCCGCGCACACGCCGTTGCTGCACACGTCGCCCGTGGTGCAGGGGTTGCCGTCGTCGCAGGGGGCGGTGTTGAAGGTGTGCTGGCAGCCGAGCGTCGGGTCGCACGTGTCGGTCGTGCAGGGGTTGCCGTCGTCGCAGTTGAGGGGGGCGCCGGGGACGCAGAGGAAGGACGTGCTGGTCTCCGAGACGCAGCCCACGGGGTTGCACATGTCACCGCCGCACTGCACGGGGGTGCCCACGCACGCGCCGTTCTGGCAGGTGTCGTTGGTCGTGCAGCCGTTGCCGTCGTCGCACGGCGCCGTGTTGTCGGTGTGCATACAGCCCACGCCGGAGAGGCAGGAGTCCGTCGTGCAGGGGTTGCCGTCGTCGCACGTCGGTGTCGGCCCCGGGCCGCAGGTGCCGGCGACCGGGTCGGTGCACACGATCGGCGCGCACGGGTCGGTCGTCTGCGCCGCACACTGGTCCGTGTGGATGCAGCCCTGGGTCGGATCGCAGGTGTCCACCGTGCACGCGTTGCCGTCGTCGCAGTTGAGCGGCGTGCCGGCGGTGCAGGTGAAGGTGGTCGGTCCGGTCGGCGTGCACACCTGCGGGTTGCAGAGGTCGGTGCCGCAGGGCGGCGGGTCGGCGACGCACGTGTGGTTCTGGCAGCTCACCGGGTTGCAGGGGTTGCCCGTGCTGCAGTCGGCGTCGCGCGAGCAGAAGGTTGCGTTGCACGAGCCATGGAGCTGGTTGGCGGGGGCCAGCTCGAGCGTGAGGAGGGCGTCGTGGAGCCCGCCCGCGACCCCGGGCATGTCCACGATCGGCAGGACGCCGACGAGGTGCGCGTCGTTGATCTCGGGCGGTGGGCCGGGGAAGGCGCCGTGCTGGAGATCGGCGCAGTTGAAGCTCTGGCCGCCCACGGTCGCGCTGAGCGTCACCCCCGAGAGGGCCGTGGCGCTCGTGCTGTCGGCGTTGACGATGGCGCCCGTGGCCGAGCCCGTCGTGAGGTAGAGGGTGAGGGGCATACCCTTGAACACGTAGTGGTCGTCGTTGTTCGTGCCCTCGCAGAACTCGCCGTCGAACCCTGGGTTGTCGGCGAAGTCCACGAAAACCGGCACCGCGAGCTGCATCTCCCCGGGGGCGAATGTCCCGCTCGCCACGGGGGGCTTCTCCTCGCTCCGGCAGATGTTCTGATGCGCCGGGGGGCCCGGCGGGATGCACGTCTGGTTGAAGACACCCTCGAGGCAGGCGCCGGCCCCGGTGTTGCAGCCGGCGGGATCGCCGCCGTGATACTGCTGGACGAGGAAGTTGCCTCCCGCGCGCCCGCCATCGCAGTCGATCACGCCGTTGATGGTGGTCGTCTGCGGCGCTGGGCGGATGCAGAGGGCGCCCATCCCCGGGATGATCACGGGCGGGAAGATCGGCGTGCGGTTGGTGACCGGAACAGTGACCGGCGCCTCGCCCGTGACGATGTCGCGCGCGCCGATCTCGAGCAGCACGTTACCGCCCGGCCCGACCACCGCCGGAATCCGGCCGACGTTCGTGTACAAGGCCGCAGTGCTCGTGCCGGGATCGACGGGGAAGGCCACGTTGCCGATCACGTTCGTGCTCGGTCCCGGCGGGGGAACCGGCGGCCGCACGTCCTGTGGCAGGTCGCCGAGCCCCGGCGGATTGCGCGCGGCGTGCCACCACTCCTGGCCGTTCCTGTCGAGCCAGAAGTCGACGATGTAGAGCTGGTAGCCGCAGACCCCCTCGCCGGTGAGGTCCGTGTTGTCGGCGAGAGTCATGAAGTTGCGGCCCATGTAGAGCCCGACGGGCGGGATGACGTCGCCGCGGCCGGTGATCTGCATGACCTGCCCGGGGTCGTTGATGGCGAAGGGCAGGGCGAGCGCGAAAGCCCGGCGCCCGGCCGTTCCGTTGCGTAGCGGATCGCCGTCACAGACGAACGCGATCCGGTCGGGTGCAAGGGTGATCGTCGGCCACACGCAGTTGCCGTAGGGGACGTGGGTGGTCCGCTGGACGACGTTCGGGAGGTTCCCCTGGATGGTCGACACCGTATAGATGTTGCTGCCCACGTCCGGGGTGGTGCCCCGGAGGTTCGTCGCCGTCGAGTCGAAGGCGATGTACTTGCCGACGGAGGCTGGGAAGCCACCCCCTGTCCCATCGGAAATGTACGGATGGTGGCTCGGGGCGTTGCCGTCGGTAAGCTGGAAGATCTGCGCCGTGGCGCCCGTGTCGTTCGTCCCCCAGTCGATGTTGGCCACGAAGATCTGCGAGATGCCCGTGTCGTGGCCGTCGCCGAGGAGGTCGGCGGTCGACTCGAACGACACCTGCGTGCCGCCGTTGTCCGTCATCGGCGCGATGCTGTCGCCGCTGCCGTGGGTGATCTGGAGCAGCTGGACGCGCCCGAGCGAGTGGTCGATGTGGAAGGCGTAGATCTGCGAGTGGCCGACGCCGCGGGAGTCGCTGGTGAGCTTGGCGGTCGACTGAAAAACGATCGTCTCCCCCGAGCGGTCGAGCTGGGGATGCGTGCTGTCGCCGTCGGGGGCGTCCGTCACCCGAATGGTCTCGTTGGTGACGAGGTTCGTCCAGAAGACCTGCCGATGGGATGCGGCGGGCCCCGACCCCCCGAGATACGACCCGTTGGCGTCGAAGGTGAGGATCTTGCGGTCAGCGGAGGCGACGGGCCCGCCCTCGACCGTCGGGCCGGCGTCCACCCACACGAGGGAGGGGTTGTCCGGGTCCGCGTTGCCCGTGTTGTGGGTCGCCTGAACGTAGACGGGCTGCGGAGGAACCGGGCATGGGGTGTGCGGGCGCGTGGTGAAGTTGTTGCAGTCGAAGGGCAGCAGCGAGAACACGAAGATCTGCTGGTTGGTGTTGCCGTTGCCCGTGTAGTCCTCGCGGCCGACGAAGGCGAAGCCGTTGGTCGACCACTGCTTGCCGATGGGTGGTTGGTGATCGGCCCCGAACGTGACGCGCGTCGCCGGCTGCGACTCGCGGTGAAGCGCGAACGCCGGGGACGCGGAGAGCCCGGCAGCGAGCACGAGGAGGAGCAGGCGCCGGACGGACCAGGGCCGGGGCATCACGGCCGCTCACCAAGCAGGAAGCATGCCCCTGGGGCCGAAGACAGCGCGATCCTGCAGCTGCACACAGGCCCCCGATTTCACTGGGTTATGACCGCATGAAGACAGTGCATCGAGGCAATCTGCCTCGGTCGATCGTCGCACGAGACGGGGCTGTCCGGGCAGGTTCGCCATGGCATGCGTGCGAGCACTGCGGGAGCGCGGCTATCCGCGTCGCAGCAGCACGTCCAGCAACAGGAGCACGCCCACCGCCCCGACGGCGATTCCGCCGCCCCAGAGGAGCGGCTGCTCGACCACGGCCGCCACGGTGGCAAGGACGATCGCGATCTGGAAGAGACTCGTCGCAAGAGCGAAACGGTGGTGCTGCTCGAACAGCGCCGTGGCCTCCTCGGTCGCCGCCTCGCTCGCGGCCTCGTCCGCGCGGGCGCGCTCTTCGCTGGCGCGGATCTCGGCGCGCCGCTGCTCGAGGTCGCCGGCGCCGGCGCGCGAAAGCGCCTCGTCGAGGTGGAGCTTGATCGCCTTGGCCTGGCGGTAGGCCCACTCGTCGGCGGCGCGGCTCTGCCAGAGCACGGCGTCGTTCTTGCGCAGCAGGCTCTGCGAGGCTGCGTGCTCGGCTTCGAGCGCGGCGACCGACGCGAACATCGCCAGGATGGCCGCCGTCACGGCCACACGGACCGCAAGCGGACGGTGCCGCTCGGGCGTCGCGTCCTCGGGCTCGAAGAGCTCGTGCGGCTCGAGACTGCCGTGGCTCATGGCGTCTCCCGTCAGGCTGTGAGGACCACGACGCACGCGTTGGCGCCGCGGCCGACGGTGTGCCCGAGGGCAACGCGCGCGCCGTCGACCTGGCGTGCATCGGCACTCCCGCGGAGCTGCCAGGTGAGCTCGACGATCTGTCCGAGGGCGGAGGCGCCCAGCGGCTCCCCTTTCGAGAGGAGCCCCCCGCTCGGATTGACGGGAAGCCGCGAGCCCATCGTGCCGCCCCCGCTGCGCACCCACTCCCCGCCGCCACCCCGAGGGCAGAAGCCCAGCTCCTCCACGGAGAGGATCTCGCGGCTCGCGTCCGTGTCCTGGACCTCGGCCACGTCGACGTCCTCGGGTCCGAGGCCCGCCTGCTCCCAGGCCGCGCGGGCCGCCAGCTGGGTCGGTGTGGCGATCCCCGTGTCGTCGACGCCCGCAAGCGGCGTGTGCTCGCCCAGCACCGAGCCCGGCAGGTGGGAGCGGAGCTCGGCCGCCGCGACGCGCACGGGCCGGGGCCCGCGGGGCTGCGAGGAGAGCACGACGGCGGCCGCGCCCTCGTTCGGCGCGCAGAGCATGAGCAGCCGCAGCGGTTCGCAGACCACGGGCGACGCCAGCACCTCCTCGGCGGTGAGCGGCTTCCGGTACATCGCGTGGGGATTGTGGGCGCCGTGGCGGTGGTTCTTCACCGAGACCGCGGCAAGATCGGCGAGCGTGACCCCGCTCTCGCGCATGAGGCGCTGGGCCCGCAGGGCGAAGTACGCGGGGTTGGGCGACAGCCCCGCTTCCTCGCGCCAGGGCTCGAAGAAGCTCGAACGGATCATGCCGCGCGGCATCTTTTCCATGCCGAAGACGAGCACGGTGTCGTGGACGCCGGCGGCGATCTGCTGGGCCCCCAGGATGAGCGCTGCCCCGCCGCTCGCACAGCCCGCCTCGACGTTCACGATCGGCACGCCCGAAAGCCCGAGCGCCGTGAGGACCTTGTGGCCGGCGGCGACCCCGCCGTACACGGTGCCGCAAAACGCGGCCTGGAAGCCCCCGCGTGCGACCTCCGCGTCGGCGAGCGCGGCCCGCACCGCGTGGACGCCGAGCGCGGTCACGCTGATCTCGGCGAAGCGGCCGAACGGATGGATGCCCACGCCCGCGACGTAGACCGGTCTCACGACCCCTCCGGGGCGAAGGCGTAAGCGAGCACGGGACGGCCCTCCTCGTCGGTGTAGAGCGGCGTCGCAACGAGGCGCATCCGCTGGCCTGCGTGCAGGCGCTCGGGCCGCGCCTCCGTGAGCCGCGTCACCACCCGGAGCCCGCTCTCGAGCTCGACGATCCCGAAGCCGTACGGTACGGGGCCGCGGTAGCCGGGCGGGCTCGAGGTGACCGCCGTCCAGAGCCAGAGCCGGCCCGTTGGCCCGGCAAGCTCCGTGAGACACCCCTCCGCGCCGCAGTACGGACAGAGCGGGGCAGCGGGGAAGTGCGGCTTGTCACACCCGGGGCACCGACCCGTGATGAGGCGCGGCCCCTCGGGGTCGAGCGTGAAGAGGTTCGCGGTGACGGGCCGCGGGTCGGCCATCGGACGGCGACCCTATGCGGGCGACTGTACCAGGGTCAAGATCGTGGCGCCCGGCGCCACGGCACGCCCCAGCGATCGAGGAACGTGACCTCCTCGACGGGCTTGCGGCGCGTCGGGCCGAAGCGGTCGCGCGGATAGCCGACGGGGACGAGCGCCACCACCTCGACCGACGCGGGAATCCCGAGACGGGCCGCCAGCGCGGGCGCGAAGGCCGTGTGCAGCGTGGTGAGCGTCGTGCCGAGGCCCAGGGCGCGCGCCGCGAGACAGAGGTTCTGGACGGCGGGGAAGATGGACGCATAGGCCGCCACCGGCGAGCGCAGCGCCCCGCCGGGCGCGGCGACGGGCCCGAGCTGCGCGTGGTCGAGACAGCAGGCGATCAGGACGGGGACCGTCCCGAGCTCGCGGGCGAGCGCGTCGGCCGCGCGCATCATGCGCGCGTAGTGAGGGCGGTCGCGCACGTCGCGGTCCGTGTCGGCGGCCGCGGTCGTGGCCAGGGCCGCCTCCCAGGCACGACGGTAGTCGGCGCCGATCGCGGCGCGGAGCGCCGGGTCGCGGATTACCACGAAGTACCAGGGCTCGGCCCCGCGCGCCGAGGGGGCCCGCGTGGCGGCGGCGAGCATGCGCTCGAGCGCCGCATCGGGAACCGGATCGGGGCGAAAGCGCCGGAGCGCCCGCTGCGTGTCGACGACCGTGAAGAAGTCCATGCCGCCTCTTAGCGCTGCCGATGGCGCTGCCCCAAGCCCCATGGCCTCCCGCGCTTTCCGCGGCGCCGGGCGGCAGTGTATAGAGCGCGCTCCAATATGGTTGCGATGCAGCGGTCGAATCCTCCCGTCCCGTCGCCGGGCAGCGCGGCGCTCGACCGCGCGCTCGCGCTGCTCGCCTGTCCGGTCTGCGGCGGCGACCTCGCCGCCGAGCCCGGAAGCCTCGTGTGCCGGGGATGCGCGGCGCGCTACCCGCGCGACCGGGTGCTGCGCTTCGTCGAGCGCGCCGAATACGCCGCCTCGTTCGGCCTGCAGTGGAAGACCTTTTCGCGCGTCCAGCTCGACAGCGCCCGGCTCGCCGACTCCGAGCGGCGCCTGCGGCGAGAGACGGGCCTCGCTCCCGACGAGCTGCGCGGGCGGGTCGTGCTCGAGGCGGGGTGCGGCATGGGCCGCTTCCTCGACGTCGTGTCGCGCGACGGCGCCGCGCTCGCGGTGGGGGTCGACCTCTCCGCGGCGGTGGATGCGGCGGCCGAGAATCTCGGCGAGCGGCCGAACGTCTGCATCGCGCAGGCCGACCTCTTCCGGCTCCCCTTCCGTCGCGCCGCCTTCGACGTCGTCTACTCGATCGGCGTGCTCCACCACACCCCCTCGGCCGAGCGCGCCTTCCAGGCGCTCGTGCCGTTTGTCAAACCGGGCGGCGTGCTTGCGGTGAGCGTCTATGCCGCCACCGTGAAGCCCGGCGTGCCGTGGGCGCTCAATCTCGCGCGCCGACGCCTCTGGCGCACGGTGACGCGCCGGCTTCCGTGGCGGGTGAACCTCTGGTGGGCGCGGCTCGCGGTGCCGGTGTTCTGGGTCGTCGACAAGATCCCCGTCGTCCGCTACGTGCGCTATCTCTTTCCGGTGCTGATCTATCGCGACTACCCGCTCGCGTGGTCGGTGCTGGACACCTTCGACACGTACGCCACCGCCCTCGAATCGCGCCATCGGCCGAAGGAGGTCTTTCGCTGGTTCCGCGAGGCCGGTCTCACCGAGATCGACCTGCTCGACAGCGACGATGGCTGGGTGAGCGTCCGCGGGCGCGTGCCCGTGCGCGCGTGATCTGCAGGCGTGTGCGGGATCGCCGGCATCTTCGACTTCGATCCGCAGGAGCCGGTCGACCGCAGGCTCCTCGAGACCATGAACGCGACGATTGCCCACCGCGGCCCGGACGAGGACGGCTTCTACGTCGCGGGCGAGGTGGGGCTCGCCAACCGGCGGCTCAGCATCATCGGGCTCGCCGACGGCCGCCAGCCGATTGCCAACGAGGACGGCACGGTGTGGACGGTCTTCAACGGCGAGATCTACAACTACCCCGACCTCCGCGCCGAGCTCGAGGCCAAGGGGCACCGCTTCCGGACCGGCACCGATACCGAGGTGCTCGTGCACGCCTACGAGGAGGACGCCGAGGCCTTCGTCCAGCGCCTGAACGGGATGTTCGCGATCGCGCTGTGGGACGTGCGCCGGCGCCGGCTGCTGCTCTACCGCGATCGCCTGGGGGAGAAGCCGCTCTACTACCTCGTGGGCCCGCGCCGCCTTCTGTTCGCCTCGGAGGTCAAGGCGCTCCTGCACGCCCCCGAGGCCACCCGGACGGTCTGTCCCGCGGCGCTCGCCGCCTACCTCACCTTTCAGTACAACCCGCGCCGCGAGACGATCTTCCGCGGCATTCGCCGGCTCAAGCCCGGCACGATGCTCGAGGTGACCGCCGGCGGCGTCGTCGAGCGGACGTATTGGGAGGTGCCGACGGCCCCGGGGCCGCCGTGGAGCGAGGCGCGGTGGGTGGAGGCGCTGCGCGAGCTCCTGCGGGATGCGGTGCGCCGGCGGCTCTTGAGCGAGGTGCCGCTCGGCGCGTTCTTGAGCGGCGGCATCGACTCGAGCACGGTCGTGGGGCTCATGGCGTCGCTTACCGCGCAGCCGGTCGAGACGTTCTCGGTGGGGTTCCGCGTCCCCGGCACCTACGACGAGAGCGCGCACGCGGCGCGCGTCGCGAGCCACTTCCGCACGCGGCACCGGGCGCTCACGGTCGAGTCGGTGGACGTGGAACGGCTGCTCCTGCGCACCGTTTATCACCTCGACGAGCCGGTCGCGGACTACGCGGCGATTCCCACGTTTCTGCTTTCGCAGTTCGCGCGCGAGCACGTGAAGGTGGTGCTCACCGGCGAGGGCGCCGACGAGCTCTTCGCCGGGTACGATCACTACCGCTTCCCGAGCCTGCTCGGCGCCTACGGGCGCGTGCCGCTCGCGGTGCGGCGGCTCGTCGCGGCGGCGGGGGAGGCCTTCGCCCCCGCGGTTGTCGCCAAGGCGCTGCGGGCGGCGACCCTCGATCCGGCGGCGGGCTGGGTGCTCGTCAAGTCGGTGTTTCGCCAGGCCGAGCTGCGCGCGCTGCTCGCCCCCGAGCTCCGCGCCGCGCTCGACCGCGACGACCCGGGTGCGGAGGCGGCGCGGCTCTTCGCTCGGGCGCGCGCCCGCGACCCGCTCGATCGCTATCTCCTCGCCGATCTCGCCACCTGGCTGCCCGAGGACCTGCTCATGAAGGTCGACAAGATGAGCATGAGCGTGAGCCTCGAGGCGCGCGTGCCGTTTCTCGACCACCGGCTCGTCGAGCTCGTGGCCGGGATGCCCGCGGGGCTCAAGTGGAACGGCGGCGGGAAGTACGTGCTCAAGCGCGCGGTGGCCGACCTCGTGCCGGCGGAGATCGTCGCGCGGCCGAAGCACGGCTTTCGCCTGCCGCTCGATCGGTGGTTCCGCGACGAGCTGCGGCCGCTCGCCGCCGACCTGGTCGTGGGCCCGCGCGCACAGCGGCGCGGGTTCTTCGATCCGGCGCGCGTCGCGGCGGCGTGGCAGGGCTTCCTCGGCGGAGACGCCCGCCGGTTCATGCCCGTGTGGGTGCTGCTCAACTTCGAGGTCTGGTGCCGGGTCTTCCTCGACGGGGAGACGCCGACGTGAACCTTACGGCTCGCCCACGGCGAAGAAGATGTTCGTGAGGGCGCGCACGCGCACGGTGCGGAAGCCCGCGTCCTGCATGAGCTCACGCACGCGGGCGCGGCTGAAGAAGTGGAGCGGGCAGTTGATCCCGGTGAGCGTGTAGCGGAGCCGCCGCACCGCCGTCCACGGGTTCCAGAGCTGCGGGAAGGTCGCGATCGCCTTGCGCGTGGTCGTGCGCGCCATCTTGGCGAGGTAGGGGCTCGGATCGCGGAAGTAGTCGAACACGCCGATCGCCAGCGTGTAGTCGAACCGCTCCCCCTCCGGATAGGCGAGGTAGTCCATGCAGTGGAGCTCGCTGCGCCCGGCGAGCCCGGCAGCCTCCAGCCGGCGGCGGGCGATGTCGATCATCGCCGGCGCGAAGTCGAGCCCGACCAGACGTCCGGCGCCGCGGCGGCCGAGCGCCTCGGGGTAGACCGCCGTGCCGCAGCCGATGTCGAGGACGCTGGCCCCCTGGATGGGCTCGCACTCGCGCATCGTGAGCTCGAAGCGCCAGAAGATATCGTGCATGAAGATGCGGGTGACGAGCCGACGCAGCGGGGAGACGCCCGCACCCGTGTAGACCGAGTCGAACCACTCCGCACTCCGGTCGAAGTGCTTGGCGACGTCCCCGGATCGCTCGCCCGGGCGCTCGACGGCAATGGACGACATGGGGCCACACTACCCGCCGCCGGCCGGGATTCTCAACCGCGGCGGGGGGCGCGTCAGCTGAGCGGCTCGAGCGTCGCCTGGACCTCGGGCGTCTCGAGCCCGCTCCAGTCGGACCAGTAGCCCCCCGTCGCCGGCTTGAGCTTGAACGCCGAGCCGAGCAGCGCATCCGGGCTGAAGATGCGCAGCCCGCGGCCGAAGGCGGCGATGGCGCCCTTCGGGTACTCGTAGAAGGCGGCCTCGACGAAGCGCACCGGCAGCGCGTGCGCGTGCATGTCGTACGTCGGCAGCTCGCCCACCGCCTCGCACGGGCTGCACGAGAGCGGCGCCCAGAGCCAGTCGTAGCTCGCGACGATCCGGGCGGCGGCGAGCTTGTAGCCGGGCTTCTGCAGCTCCACGCGGTAGGTGTTGTCCCGCAGCAGCCGCACGGTCGCCGGGGTCGTCACGGTGTGCTTCTGCGTATCGAGGAAGAGGGGACCGCGCTCGGAGGCCTGGGCGGTCACGGTCGCGGTCGCCCCGGGCGGGGTCGAGTCGATCCGTACCTCCTGGTAGGGGCCGTGGATGACGGTGGCACATCCGCCGAGCAGCATGATCAGGCACGCGCCGAGCACACCCCGCATGGTCACCTCCTACTTTGTCGCCTTGCCGAGCACCTGCTGTTTGAACGTCTTGGCGACCGAAAAACTGACCTTCTTGCGCGCCGGTATCTTGATCTCCTCCCCCGTCTGAGGATTGCGGCCCACCCGCGCTTTCATGCGGCGCAGGCGAAAGATCCCGAGCCCGGGGATCTTCACCGCCTCCCCCTTCTTGACGCTCTTCACGATGGTCTCGACGAGCGCGTCGAGCAGGTCGCCGATCTGCTTGCGGCTCACGCCGCTGCTTTCCGCGAGCTTCGTCACGAGCTGCGCCTTCGTCATCCCGAGCGTCCTCCCGCGGCGCGGCGCGCACCTTATGGCAGCAGCCCCGCGAGTGTCAAGGAAAGGCCCATGCACTCTAGAACACTACGCCCCCCGGTCAACCGGTGCCCGACATGTGTCGCGAGGTCCCAGCCCGTCACACGGTGTGCGCGCCCCGGGCGCAGCAGGCTGCGGTCGAGCCCCGGCACCCAAGACCGCATTCACGTGGCATCATGCATCTTTGCGACCCGCAAGCACCTTCGGAGCCTGCACGGCTGCGTCGTCTCGTGGCATTGCCCTTGCATTTCGGTCTGGCCCCACACGGGAGGCGGACGTGCAGAGCCCCAACAGCACCGAAGGTGTCCGCGATCTGCTCGATCGCATCCTCTCCTCCTACGAGGAGATGGATCGGCGCTTCGCACCCGCCGGCGGCATCGGCAGCCTGCTCAACCTCTACGAGCAGGTGCGCCGCGAGCTCGATCGCGTGTCCTACGAAGAGCTCGACCGCATGACGCGCGAGATCAAGACGGTGATCGAGGCGCTTCTCAAGATGGACTACGAGCTGCGCAAGGTCCACAACTTGAAGCTGGTTTTCGACGCGCGACCGGTGGGATCCGGCACGGAGTAGCCGAGTGCCCCGGAGAGCGGCGCACGCCGGGCTGCGCGGCGGACACTTGCAAGTTTGCAGCGAACCGCCTTATGCTCCGCCGCCTCGGAGCGCCCGAGGAAGGTACCAGACGATGGCGGCAGGCAAATCGGTGAGCTCGCAGGAGCGCGCCGAGCCCGTGCGGGCCGGCAGACGGCCGGCCGCGTCGCCGGGGGGGAGCCCGGTGCTCGCGCAGGAGCAGGTCCTGGCGGAGATCACCCACGAGCTCGGGAATTTCTTCCACAAGCTCTACTACTGGGCGGACTACCTGCAGGAGAAGCGGTCCGGCCGGTCAGGCGACGCGACCGCGACCCAGATGCTCGGCCGCACGATCCAGAACCTCGAGGGCTTTCTCAAGGGGGTGCTCGCGTACTTTCAGCCGCTCCAGATTGCACCCACCCGCCTCGGCGTGGGCGAGCTGATCGCGGGGATGCTCGGGCATCTGCGTGGGCGGCTCGACGGCACCCCGCTGATCGCCGCCGACGCCGACGGGGTCGCGAGCGGCGCGGTCATGGTCGATGCCGCGCGCTTCTCGCACGTGGCGCAGGTGATCGCCCGCCGGCTCGGCGAGCGCTGCGGACCGGGAAGCCGCTGCGAGGCACGGTGCGAGCGGGTCTGGCGCGACGGGCCCGGGGTGCGCCTCGACCTTTCGGTGCACGGCGCGAGCCCCGCGGCGGCGCTCTTCCAGACCGCCGCAACCGGCGTCGAGTGGGCGCTCGCCGAGCGCATCGTGGCGCTGCACGGGGGGGAGCTCACGGCGAGCGAGCCGGCCGACGACGAGCACCACGTCGTCGTCTTCCTGCCGCTGACGACATGAGGTCTTGAGCATGGAAACACGCATCCTGATCGTCGACGACGATCCCTTCATCTGCCGGCAGCTCGAGGAGTTCTACGCCTCCCAGCGCTACCTCGTCCGCTGCGCGAGCAACGCCACCGAGGCGCTGCGGTTCCTCGGCGAGGAGGACTTCTCGCTGGCGGTCGTGGACCTCAAGATCCCCGGCACCGACGGCATCGGGCTCACCCGGGAGATCCGCGACCGGTGGCCCGATCTCGACGTGATCATGATCACGGGCTACGCGAGCATCAAGGGCGCCGTCGAGGCGATCAAGCAGGGGGCGAGCGACTACATCACCAAGCCCTTCCAGAAGGAGGAAATCCTCCTCGCGACCGAGAAGATCCTCGAGAAGCGTCGCCTCCTCGACGAGATCAACTACCTCCGCAGCCAACTCTCGGACCGCTACGCGTTCGCCAACATGGTGAGCCGCAACCGCGTGATGCACGAGATCTTCGAGACGATCAGCGTGCTCGCGCAAAACGACGCGACGGTCCTGATCTACGGCGAGTCGGGGACGGGCAAGGAGCTCGCGGCGCGGGCGATTCACTTCCAGGGCAAGCGGAAGAACGGCCGCTTCGTCGCCATCAACTGCGCCGCGTTCCCCGACACGCTGCTCGAGAGCGAGCTCTTCGGCTACGAGCGCGGCGCGTTCACGGGCGCGATTCACGACCGCGTGGGCAAGATCGAGCTGGCGAGCGGCGGCACGCTCTTTCTCGACGAGATCGAGAGCATCTCGCTCAACATGCAGCTCAAGCTGCTCCGCGTGCTCGAGGAGCGGGAGATCGAGAAGCTCGGCTCGAACCGCCGCATCAAGGTGAACATGCGGGTCATCTGCGCGACCAACATGGACCTGGCCCAGCTCGTGGCGGAGGGACGGATGCGGGAGGACTTCTACTACCGCATCAACGTCGTGCCGCTGCGCATTCCGCCGCTGCGCGAGCGCATCGAGGACATCCCGCTGCTCGTCGGCGAGTTCCTGCGGAACAGCGAGATGGCCCGCGAGAAGGGCATCAACCGCCTCTCGAACAAGGCGCTCTCCCAGCTCATGAGCTACGCCTGGCCGGGTAACGTGCGCGAGCTCGGCAACGTGATCGAGCGGGCGATCCTGCGCACGAGCGGTGCGGTGATCCGCGAGGTCGACCTGCCCGGGCACAGCGGCGTCGGCAAGGAGGGGCCCGGCGGGGGCAACGGCCGGCACGCGCACTACGACTACGAGGTGCCCTTGAAGGAGTTCCTGCGCCGCGCCGAGCGCGACTACCTGGCGCACGTGCTGCGGAAGTACCGCGGGGGCATCAACCTCTCCGCCAAGCACGCGCTCGTCGACGCCGCCACCCTGCACCGCAAGATGAAGCTCCACGGGCTGCGGCGCGAGGACTATCGGCTGCGGGGACGGGCCGAGAACGGCGAGGCGCTCGCCACCGGGAGCTGAGCTTACCGCGCAAACCTGCGAGGCTCGGCCGGCCGGACGTTGCGTCGCGGCACGTTCGGCTCGACGATCCCGAGCGACCCTGCATGGTGTCGCGGCGCTGCAAGCTCGGGCCGCCGGGGCGAAGAGCCCTCGTCCTTCGTCCGGAGCGATGAGCGGTCGTGCACGACGCCCGCAGCCGTGCGAGATCCGCAGCCAGGCTCCCTTGATCGAAAGGCCATGAAAATCGGGCGCCTCGGGCGAAGTGGCGATGGCTCCGTGGCACTGAAATTGCACAGCCGCCGCGCGGGTATGGGCCTCGTCTGGCCTGCGTTCGATTCGCCCGCTGCGGGCTGCGAATCCTCCTCCGCCGAGCGTCGGTGGTATGCGGTGCGAACGAAGGCGAGGCGGGAGCAGGATGTGGTCGGCCCGCTGGCGGGCTTGATGGCCGTGATCGAGCGCCCCTGCTCCGAGCGGGGGCGCGTGAGGATTCTGTTCGACTTTCTGCGCCGAGGCGCGAGCGTCGAGCTTCCGGTCGCGCTGATCGACCGGGTCTGAGCATTCGCCCGGAGACGCATGTCCGGGCAAAGACGATTCGGAAGGAGACGGAAAGACCCCGCGCGACGGGGAAGGGCGGAGCCATGAACCGATGAGCCGACGTACCGTAGCGTGGCTTTTGCTCCTCGCCAGTAGTGTGGGCTGCGGCCGGCGCGCGCCGGTCCCGGGTCCCCCGCCGGCCGCGCTCCTGCCGCCCGCGACGCCCGAAGCGGCCCCCGAGTACCGCATCACGGTCGGCGACGAGTTCGACGTGCGGTTCGAGTATCAGCCCGACCTGAACATGCATCTCACCGTTCGCCCCGACGGGCGCATCTCCATGCCGGCCACGGGCGAGATCTCCGTCGTCGGGCTTACCCCGCACGAGGTCGAGGAGCTCATCGTGCGCAAGACCTCCGAGCGTCTGCGCAACCCGGAAGTCTCGCTCGTCATGACCCACATGGCCGAGCAGCGCGTGTACGTCGGCGGCGAGGTGCTCAAGCCGAGCTACGTCCCGCTGCGCCCCGACATGACGCCGCTGCAGGCCGTCCTCCAGGTGGGGGGCTTCAAGGACACGGCCAAGCTCGAGAGCGTGCTCATTATGACCCCGCTGCCCGGCGGGAAGATCGCCGCGGCGCGCGTCGACATGGCGCAAGTCGTCAAGGACGGCGTGCCCGAGCGCGTGCGGCTGCACCCGAACGACGTGATCTACGTGCCGAAGACCTGGATCGCCAACGCCGACGTCGTGGTCGATCAGTGGGTCCGCGGCCTCATCCCGGCGCTGCCGCGCGTCGGCGCCGGCTACGTGATCCAGTGAGCGGCGGCAGCGCACCCTTCCGGCGCTGAGGCATCCCATGGCGACATTGCAGACGCTCCCGGAGGCAACCCAGCTCCTGCCCGCGGCGCCGGCCGCCGGTTCGGCGAACCTCGCCGCGCGGAGCTTCGTATACGCGGTCTTCAAGCACAAGCGGCTCGTGCTCGGCGTGTTCCTCCTCGTCTTCCTCGCCTCGGCGGTGGTCGGCCTCATCCGCCCGACCACGTGGCGCGCCACCTCCGAGGTGCTGGTGAAGATCGGCGAGACGCTCACCCTCACGCCCACCGAGGCGCCGTCGCACAGCTACTTTCAGCCGCTCACCCCCGAGGCCATCACCACCGAAGGCGAGATCGTCAAGAGCCGGCAGGTGATCGAGGAGGCGGCACGGCGGCTCGGCGTGCAGCCCGAGCCCGGGACGAGCTTCGCCCAGATGATCGACGGCATGCAGCTCGCGCTGACCGTGGCGCCGACGCCGTCCTCGAACACGCTGCAGATCAGCTACATCGGCCGCTCGCCGGAGAAGGCCGCGCGGATGGTCAACGCCATCACCGAGGTCTACCTCGAGCATCACAACGAGGCCTATCGCAACGACCAGGGGCTCCACAGCCTCTACCGCCAGCAACTGCGGCTGCTCGAGGGACAGATGAAGGAGGCGCAGCACCGCCTGCGCGCCTATCTCCAGAAGGTCCACGTCACCGACGTCGATCAGGAGATCCGCATCGTCAACCAGGACGCGATCGAGCAGGAGAAGACGCTCGCGGCGCACCGCGCCAAGATGCGCGGGGCCGAAAAGAAGCTCGCGGCGCTGCGGGCGCTGATCGAGAAGACGCCGCCGCAGATCCCGTTCTCCGAGGAGTACCTCTCGAACCCGAGCGTGCTGCAGCTCAAGCAGCGGCTCACCGACCTCCAGATCGACCGGACGAAGCTCCTCGAGCAGTACCTGCCCACCGACCGGCACGTGCAGCAGGACGACGAGCAGATCGCGCAGCTCGAACAGCAGATCAAGCGCGAGCAGGAGCACATCCTGAACAAGCGCACGATGCAGGAAAGCGAGGTGCATCGCGAGCTGCTGCGCAACGCCTACACCATCGAGGCGCAGCTCGCCGATCTGCGGGAGCGCGAGCCCGCCGTCGCGCGGGGGCTCGAGGAGATGCGCGAGCGCCTGCGCGTGCTGCGCGACGCGCGCTTCACGATCAACAACCTCAAGCAGGACGCGGACGAAAAGGCGTACGCCTTCGACCTCTACTGGCGCAAGCAGGAGGAGGCGCGCATCTCCCAGCAGCTCAAGAACACCAACATGGTGAACGTGAGCGTGGTGCAGTGGGCGGAGCCGCCGACGCAGCCGGTGAACGGGCTCCTCCTGCCGCTGCTCCTCGGCCTGGTGGGCGGGCTCGGCCTCGCCGCCGGGCTCGCCGTGGCCATCGAGTACGTGAGCCGCCGCCTGCGGTTCGAGGAGGAGGTCGAGCGCTACCTCGAGCTGCCCGTGCTCGCGGTGATCCCCGATCTCGAGACCGTGCCCGCGCCCGCGCGGGCCTGACGCAGAAGGGACGAAGCCATGAGTCGGATCTACGACGCGCTCCGGAGGCTCGAACGGGAGCGCAGCAGCGGGGGTGCCGGCGGCAACGGCGGCCACGGCAACGGGGGAGGCAACGGCAACGGCGGCGGCAACGGAAAGCGTCGCGGCTGGTGGCGGCTCTTCCCGCGCAACGGGCGCACTGCGGAGGCCGCCCCGCGCCTGAGCTTCCAGATCGGGCCCGAGGTCGAGGAGGCCTTCCAGCGGCTCGGGACGAACCTGCTCGTGGCGCCGGGGGCCGACCCGGCCGCGCTCCCGAAGCTCCTCGGGGTCACGGCGTCGCTCCACGGGGAGGGCACGACCACGACGGCCGTCGTATTCGCCTCGATCCTGGTGCGCCGCCGCGGGGGGCGGGTCGCGGTCGTGGAGGCGAACTTCCGCTCGCCGAGCTTCGCCTCGGTGTTCAACGTCGTGCCGAACGGCGGCTTCGCCGAGCTGGTCGAAGGCCGCCAGACGGTGACCCAGATCGCCCAGCAGGCAGAGGTCCCGAACCTGTTCGTGATCCCCTGTGGGCAATCGGCGCTCGTTCCTTCGGCGGTCTTCGATTCCCCGGGCGTGCCCGTGGCGCTCGAGCAGCTCCGGAGTCACTTCGACTTCGTGGTCTTCGACCTGCCGCCCGTAGCTGTTTACAGCGACGCGTCGATCATCGGGCCGCGGCTCGACGCGGCGCTGATCGTGATCGAGGCCGACCGCACGCGCGTTCCCGAGGTCGAGCGGACCCGTCGCAGCCTCGAGCGCTGCGGCGTGCGGCTCGCCGGCGCCGTGCTCAACCGGCGCCGCAACTACATTCCCGCCTTCCTGGAAGAGCTGCTCTAACCCGTTCCCGTCCCATGCCCGCGCGCGCCGTTCGATCCGCCACACCGCTGGGGCTCCGCCTCGCGCTCGCCCTCGCGATCCCCTTCATCGCCGCGCTCACCGTCGCCGGCACCTACCTCGGCAAGGAGGTGATCGTCTGCGCGGCGTGGATCGCGCTCAGCACGGTGGGGATCCTCTTCGTCAATCCGGTCACGGGCATCGCGGTGATGACCAGCGGGTTCATGCTCGCGGCCTATCCGACGGTGTTCGACTCCCTGGGGGCGCTAACGATCAACAACCTGCTCGGCGTCGGGTTCGTGATCCTGCTGATCGGCCACGTGCTCGAGACGCGGGACCTCTCGTTTTTGAAGGTACGCCCGATCGTGATCCTCATGGCGATCGGGGTGATCTTCTTGATCGGCTCGTTGTACTCGCAGAGCCTCTTTCCGCTGCTCCAGGTGAGCCGCGGCAAGCGAGTCGCCCTCGACCGCACCGACCAGATGGGGCACGACTTCATCACGCGGCTCGTCTTTTTGATCTTCTACTGGATCTTCGTTCGCTCCCGACGCGATATTCGCGCGATCTTCCTCACGGTGATGTTCTCGCTCTTCGCCGCCGTCCCCTCCGCGCTCTACAACTGGGAGCAGGGCACGCTCATCAGCGGCTTCCGCGCGGCGGCGAGCCTCACCTCCGGTGCCAACCCCAACCGCCTCGCCATGATCTGTCTCAGCGAAGTGGCGTTCTGGTGGTACTGGTCGCGCTCGCGACCGGGCTGGCTCCGTCGGCTGATCGCCTACGGCCCGATCGCGGGCGCGATCCTCGTGGTCTTCGCCAGCGGCTCGCGCAGCGGCCTGCTGGGCATCTTCGTCCTGGGCACGTTCCTCCAGACGGGCGAGAAGCAGTATCGCGTGCCACCCTACCAGATCGCGCTGTTCGCGCTCATCGCGGTCGTCGCCGTCCTCTTCCTCGTCCCGGCGGACTCGATCGAGCGCATGATCAACTTCACGCCCGAGCGGCACACTTACGGCTATCACTCGACGCTGCAGCGGCTCGACACGATCTACCTCGGCCTGCACATGATGCGGGACCACTTCTTCACCGGCATCGGCCTCGGGAACTTCCGCGAGGTCGCGCGCCAGGTCTACCTCGACCCCTACTTCCGCCCGCCGCACAACTCCTACCTCTGGGCGATGACCGAGGGCGGCATCTTCGCCTTCATCGGCTACGTGCTGCTCTTCTGGACCACGTGGCGCGACATCGGCGTGGTGCTGCGCCTCGGGCACCGCGACCCGGAGATCGGCTTCATCGCGGCGGCGCTGCGCGTGGCGTTCGTCCAGTTCATGTTCTTCGCGGCCTTCGCCGACATGTGGCTCAACCCGATCTGCTACATCCTCATCGCGCAGGTGATCACGCTGAGGCGCTACGTCGAGAGCCTGCCCGAGCCCGTGCCGGCGGCGGCGGTCGCGCGGCGGACGCGGCCGCGTCTCGCCTACGCCATGGCCTCATGACGACGATCGCCTTCTTCGCCCCGCTGCTCACCACGGGCGGCACGCAGCGGCACCTCCAGGAGGTGCTCGCCCGCCTCGATCCAAAGCGCTTCCGCGCGCACGTCTACACGCTCAACCGCGGCGGCGAGGTGGAGACCGCCCTGCGGGCGGCGGGCGTGCCGGTCACCTCGCTCGACGTCGGGCCCTGGCTCGGTGGGCCGCGCGCGATGCTCGCGGTCGTGCGGGCCGCCCGAACGCTCAAGCGCGCGGGGGTGGACGTGGTGCACGGCTACCAGTGGCGGCCGGCGCTCATCGGTGCGATCGCGGGACGGCTCGCGGGAGTGCCGCTCCTCCTCGCCGGCAAGCGCAGCCTCACCGGTGCGGACGCGACCGCGCGGCGGGCGTGGCGGGTGATCGGGCGGCGGGTCGATACGATCGTCGCCAACGCGGCGGCGCTCCAGGCGGAGGGCGAGGCGCAGGGGGTGCGCGCGCGCTGGGAGATCATCCCGAGCGGCGTCGATGCGGAGCGGTTCCGGCCGACGCTCGCGGGGGCGGAGGCCAAGGGCGCGCTCGGCCTCGATCCGGGCCGGCCCGTAGTGGGCACCGTCGGGCGGTTCGAGCCGCGCAAGGGCCTCGACCACCTGCTTACGGCTGCCGAGGTGCTCGCCGAGAGCCGCGATGGGCGGGCGCCGCAGCTCCTGCTGGTCGGCGACGGGCCGCTGCGCGCGCGGCTCGAGGGACGGGCGACGGCGTCGTCGGCCCGGGTGCGGTTTACGGGGGCGCTCGCCGACGTCCGCCCGGCGCTGGCGGCCATGGACGTGTTCGTCCTGCCCTCGCTGGAGGAGGGGATGTCGAACGCGCTCTTGGAGGCGATGGCCACCGCCCGGCCGGTCGTGGTGACCGCAGTCGGCGGGACGCGCGAGGTCTGCGACGACGGGTCTACGGGGATGCTCGTGCCGCCCGGCGACGTGCGTGCGCTCGCGCGCGCGATCGGGCGGCTCCTCGACGAGCCCGGCCGGGCGGCGGCGCTCGGCGCGGCGGCGCGGCGCGCGGTGGAGACGCGCTTCGATGCGCGCACGATGGTCGCCCGCCTCGAGCGCCTCTACACGGAGCGGCTCGCCGCGCTCGGGAGGGGGATGGCTGCGTGACGGGCGCCCGCCGCCGCGTGCTCGTCGTCGGCCTGGATGCGGCGACGTTCGACCTGATCCTGCCCTGGGCCGAGGCGGGCATCCTGCCGACGTTCGCTCGCCTGCTCGCCGAGGGCGTGCGCGCCCCGCTGCGCTCGACGCTGCCGGCGCTCACGCCCCCGGGGTGGACGTCAGCGGCGACTGGCCGCAACCCGGGCAAGCACAACGTCTTCAACTTCTACAAGACGACCGGGGGCGGCCGAGGTCGGGCCCCGGTGACGCTCGCCGATCTCCGGAGCCCGCGCGTGTGGGACATCGCGGCCGCGCACGGGCTGCGGAGCTGCGTGCTGCACATGCCGCTCACCTATCCGCCGCGCGCGGACGTGGGCGTGATGATCTCGGGCATCATGACGCCGAAGGGCGCCGAGGACTTCGTGGCCCCGGCGGCCCTCAAGGCGACGCTCGCCGCCCACATCCCGGGCTACCGGCTCGAGGTGGACGAGAGTGTGCTCCGCCGCGGCGACCTCGAGAGCTTCCGGCGCGACGCGTTCGACCTGCAGCGGGTCCAGACCGAGGAGACGCTCTACCTCCTCGAGCACGAGGACTGGGACCTCTTCTGGGTCATGTACCACACCCTCGACAAGCTGCAGCACTTCTTCTGGCGCTACATGGACGAGGAGCATCCCGCGTATCCCGGCCCGGGCCCGTTCGCGCACGTGATTCGCGACTTCCACATCGCCCTCGACGGCGCGCTCGCGCGCTTCCTCGAGCGCGTGCCGCCGGAGACGGCGCTGGTGGTCCTCTCCGACCACGGCTCGGCGCCGCTGCACCGCTACTTCTGCGTCATGAACTGGCTCGCGGCCGAGGGCTTTCTCGCGCTGCGGCCCGACGGCGCGGCGCGGCGGGGGCTTGCGGCCATGGGCGTCGATGCGCGCGCGATGGTGCGGCGGCTCGACCGCTTGCGGCTCGGCTGGGTGCCGCGGCTCGTGCCGCGCGGGCTCAAGCAGGCCGTGCCGCAGACGCTCACGTCGTTTGCAAAGGTGGCGCACCGCATCGACTGGAGTCGCACGCGCGCCTACTGTCCGTCGGCGCCCGGATCGGGGCTGTTCGTGAATCTCCGCGGTCGCGAGCCGGGCGGCATCGTCGATCCCGGCCGCGAGTACGAGGCGGTCCTGGAGGAGCTGCGCGAGCGGCTCCTCGCCTTCCGCGACCCCGCGACCGGGGAGCCGGTCGTCACCGCGGTGCACCGACGCGACGAGGTCTACCGTGGACCGTGCCGGGATGCGGGCCCCGATCTGCTGGTCGAGACCGCGCGCACGGTGTGCATGGTCGAGGGGCTCGGCCGGGCGACCCTGCTGCCGGCCGGCGCGGGGCCCGAGGAGCGCACGGGGAATCACGCTCGCGACGGCATCCTCGTGCTCCACGGGCCCGAGGTCCGCCGCGGTGTCACGCTGCCGTGCGCGGCGATCGAGGACGTGGGCGCCACGGTGCTCCACCTCCTCGGTCTCCCCATCGACGCGGACATGGATGGCCGGGTGCTGGTCGAGGCGCTCGACCCGCGCTGTGTCGCGGAGCGCCCGGTCGTGGTGCGCGAGGTCCCCTACGCGCTCCCGGAAAGCACGCACCAGTTCTCGGCCGACGAGGAGGCCCGCATCCAGGACATGCTCGAAGGGCTCGGCTACGTATGAGACCGCGCGCCGCCGTCTTCGTCTTCCACGACGTCGTGCCCGAGGAGCGGCTCGACGAGGTGCCCCCCACGCACCGCCCCTACGTGCTCGCGCCGACCGAGCTCCGCAGCCTGCTGCTCGCCGCGTGCGAGACGCCGCGGCGCGCGATTCCGGTCGGGCAGGTGCCCGGCGAGCTCGGCGGCGCGTTCTACAGTCTCACCTTCGACGACGGCGCGGCGAGCGACTACATCCACGTGTTTCCCGTGCTCTGCGAGCTCAAGCTGCGCGCGACGTTCTTCGTCGTGCCGAGCCGGGTGGACACGCCGGGGCACGTCACCTGGGCGCAGCTCCGCGAGATGGTCGCCGCCGGCATGGAGGTGGGGAGCCACTCGCTCACCCATCCCTTCCTCGACCGCCTCGATGCTGCGGGGCTGCGGCGCGAGTTCGGGGTGTCGAAGGCGATGCTGGAGGACCGCCTCGGGATCGCGGTGCGGGCGGCATCGCTGCCTCGCGGCTGGGAGCCCCCGGGGCTCGAGCCCGTGCTGCGCGAGCTGGGCTACCGGGTGTTCTGCACGAGCCGGGTCGGGTGGTGGCACCCGGGCGACCGCCCGCTCGCCGTCCCGCGCGTCGGGGTGCGGCGCGGGATGACCGTCGCGGAGTTCGTGGCGATCCTCTCCGCCGAGCCACGGGCGCTCTGGCGGCTCAAGGCCATCGAGGCCGCCAAGACCGCGGCCAAGGCGTGCCTCGGCAGCGGCGGCTGGCAGCGCGTGCGGGCGCCGCTGCTCGCGCTGCGCTACCGCAACGGGGGCCGGCCGTGAAGGTCCGCACGCTTATCTTCGGGCTCGACGGCGCTACGTTCGACGTGATCGACCCGCTGCTTGCCGCGGGTCGCATGCCGGCGCTTGCCCGGTTGGTCGCGCGCGGCGTACGGGCGCGGCTGCGCTCGACGTGTCCGCCCGTGTCGGCGCCCGCATGGGTCACGTTCCTCACCGGGAAGCAGCCCGGCCGCCACGGCGTCTTCAACTTCCAGAACCTCGACGCGCGTCGGTACTCGGGCTTCAGCGAGACGCTGGTGAACTCGTCCTTCTTCCGCGGGACGACCCTCCTGGACCACGTGGGCGCCCTCGGCGGTCTCCGCACGCTCGCCTACCGCATCCCGATGACCTACCCGCCGTGGGAGGTGCCCGGCGGCGTGGTGGTCTCCGGGCCGCCGGTGCCCGACCGCCGGCGCCCATACGCCTGCCCGGCGAGCGTCGAAGCGGAGCTCGGCATGGTGAGCCCGCTCACCCACGACGAGCTGAACGCCGCCAAGCGCAACCGCAACGTCGCCGCGGTCGACCGGTGCAACCGCTTCGAGCTCGACCTCCTCGAGCGCACCACCCGCCGCTACCTCGAGGCGGGGACGGACCTCCTCGTCGTCTTCACCGGCATCCCCGACGGCCTCCACCACAACTTCTGGGCCTTCCACGACCCGACCTCGCCGCTGCACGAGCCCGCCGCGCCCCTGGCGCTCCGGACGCTCATCGCCCGCTGGTACGAGGAGATCGACGCCGCCATCGGCCGGCTCGTGGCCGAGCTCGGCGATGACACCGCCGTGATGGTGATCTCCGACCACGGCGGGGGCCCGGCGCCGAACCGGCATCTCAACTTGAATGCGTTCCTGCGCGGCAAGGGATACCTCGAGGTGGCCGGCGCGGGCCGCGCGCAGGTGGCGAGCGGCGTGCGCCGCGTGATCGACCGCGCGCGGCAGCAGGTGCCCGGGCGGATGTGGCTCAAGCGCAACCTGCCCGAGCGCGTGCAGCGGCGGCTGCGCGGGCTTCGCAACGCCACCGCGGCGATCGCCTGGGAGCGCACGCGCGCCTACGCGATCCCCGTCTACTACCCGATCACCGGCGTGTGGGTGAACCTGCGCGGGCGCCAGCCGCGGGGCATCGTCGCCCCCGGCGCCGAGTACGAGGCGCTACGCGACGCGCTCGCGCGCGAGCTGGGCGCGCTCGTCGATCCCGTAAGCGGCGCCCCGCTCGTGTGCAGCGTGCGGCGGCGCGAGGAGGTCTACGAGGGCCCGCACGTGGCCGACGCCCCCGATCTCGTCGTGGAGACGATGCCCGGGCTCCACGGCGGCTTCGACCTGGACCGCCTCGTCACCGACGTCCCGCCGAGCACGCTGCGGGCCGTGAACGGGTCGCACACCCCCGAGGGCATCTTCGTCGCCGCCGGCGGGCCGTTTCGCCGTGGCCTGGTGCTCGAGGCGCCGAGCCTCGCCGACGTGCTGCCGACGGCCATCCACCTCCTCGGGGCGCCGCTCCCCGACGACCTCGACGGCCGCGTGCTCGAGGAGGCGCTCGACGCCGCGTGGGTCGCCGCGCATCCGGTGCGCCGGGCCGCCGGGCGCACGGGCGGCGACGGTCCGCAGACGCTCTCGGCGGACGACGAGGCCGAGATGCGGAAGTTCCTCCAGGGGCTCGGGTACGTCGAATGACGCGCGTCGGGAGCTGGACGGTGAAGCGCATGCTCTTTCACGGCGGGCTCCTGCGGCTTGCGCGGCTCGCGCGGCGGCGGGTTCGCGCCCTCGTGCTGCGCTATCACGCGATCTCGCCCACGGTCGCCGAGGTGCCGTACGCGATCCCCGAGATCTGCCTGCCGCTCGAGGCGTTCCGACTCCAGGTGGCCTTCCTGCGGCGCGCCTACCGCGTGGTGCCGCTCGACGACCTCGTCGAGGCGCTCGAGGGCGGTCGGCCCTTCCCGCCGCGTGCCGTGGCGATCACCTTCGACGACGGCTACGCCGACAACTACACGCTCGCCTTCCCGGTCCTGCGCCGGTTCGGGCTCACCGCGACCGTGTACGTCACGACTGGCAGCCTCGACGGCGGGCCGCCGCTCTGGATGGCGGCGGTGCGCGCGCTGGTCGCAGGCGCCCGGGGGCCCGCCCTGCACGTGCCGGGGCTGCCGCCCATCGCGCTCGGGCCGGCGGCCGAGCGCGCCGCGGTCGCCCGCGCCCTCACACGCGCGCTCGTTCCGCTCGGGACGGCCGAGCGGGCGGAGCGCCTGGCCGCGGCGGCCGCGGCGGCCGGCGTCGACCTCGAGCGGGCGCTCGCCGGCAGCATGCTCACCTGGGCGCAGGTGCAGGAGCTGGCGGCAGCGGGCTGGGCGATCGGCTCGCACACGGTGACCCATCTCAACGTGGCGCTCGCCGATCCGGCCGAGGTCGAGCGCGAGCTCGTCGCCTCGTGCGACGCGATCGCCGCGCACGTCGGCCGGCCGGCGGTCCACTTCGCCTACACCAACACCGGCGGGTCGCACCGTCACTGCTCGCCCGAGGTAGCGAGGCTCCTCGCGCGGCTCGGGTTCCGCTCGGGCGTCACCTCGCTGCCGGGGGCGCTGCGACCCGGGGCCGATCCCTTCCTGCTGCCGCGAGTGGGGGTCGCGCCGCGGCTCGCGCCTATCGTCGATCTCGCCGCGGCGCTCGAGCGCCAGCGGCTGGCGGCCTAAAGACGTCATGTGCGGGATTGCAGGAGAGCTTCGCCTCGAGCCGGGTGCCCCGGCGAGCGCCGAGCGGGTGCGCGCGATGTGCGACGTCATGGTTCACCGCGGGCCCGACGACTTCGGCGCGTTTACGGGCGAGGAGGTGGCGCTCGGCATGCGGCGGCTCTCGATCGTCGATCTCGCCGGGGGGCATCAGCCGCTCGCGAACGAAGACGACACGGTGCAGGTCGTGTGCAACGGCGAGATTTACAACGCCCCCGCGCTTCAGCGAGCGCTCGCGGCCCGCGGGCACCGGCTGCGGTCGCGCTCGGACGTCGAGGTGATCGCGCACCTCTACGAGGAAGAGGGGCCGCGGGCGGTCGAGCGGCTCGAGGGGATGTTCGCCTTCGCGCTCTGGGACCGGCGCGCGCACCGCCTCGTGCTCGGCCGCGACCGCATCGGCATCAAGCCGCTCTTCCTCGTCCAGACCGGCGGCCGGCTCCTCTTCGGCTCGGAGGCCAAGTGCCTGCTCGCGGGCGGCCTCGATGCGCAGCTCGACCTCCAGGCGCTGCACGACTACCTCACGCTCGGCTACGTCCCCGGACCGGCGAGCATCTTTGCCGGAGTCCGCCAGCTCGCGCCCGGGCATGTCTTGATCGCGGAGCCGTGGCGCGCCGGAACGCTCGTGCGCGAGGAGCCCTACTGGCGCCTCGCCGGCCACGTGCCCTCCGCGTCGCCCCGGCGGAGCGAGGCCGACTGGCAGGCCGACCTGCTCGCCACCCTCAAGGCGGCGGTGGCGAGCCACCTCATGAGCGACGTGCCGCTCGGCGTCTTTCTCTCGGGCGGGCTCGACTCGGGCACGATCGTGGCGCTTTTGGCCGAGCTCGGCGTGCGCCCGATCCGCACGTTCACCATCGGCTTCGCGGAAAAGACCTTCGACGAGACCGCGGTCGCGCGCGCGGTCGCCGCCCGCTACGGCACCGAGCACCACGAGCTGATCGTGCGGCCCGACGCCGCAGCCCTCCTGCCGACGCTCGTCCGCCATTTCGACGAGCCGTTCGCCGACTCCTCCGCGATCCCGGTCTACTACCTCTCCGAGCTGGCGCGCCGGCACGTGACCGTGGTGCTCTCCGGCGAGGGCGGCGACGAGATGCTCGGCGGCTACGAGACCTACCGGGCGCACCGGATCGCCCGGCTCTACGCACGGCTGCCCGCGGTCCTGGGGGCCCGGGTCATTCCCGCGCTCGTGCGATGTCTGCCCGTCTCCCACGCGCGCGTGAGCTTCGACTACAAGGCGAAGCGCTTTGTCACCGGCGCCTACCTGCCGCCTGCGGCCGGACACCTCTGGTGGAAGACGGTGCTCGCCGAGGACGCGAAGGCGGCGCTCTACGGCGAAGGCACCGGGGGCGCGGCGCGCGCGCCCACGGTGCGGCTTTTCGAGGAGGCGTTCGCCGCAGCCGACGGCGACGACCTCGACCGGCTCCAGTTCGTCGACGGGACCGTCTACCTGCCCGGCGACATCCTCGTGAAGGTCGACCGCATGAGCATGGCGCACTCGCTCGAGGCGCGGGTCCCGTTCCTCGACCGCGCGGTCGTCGAATTTGCCCGCCGCCTGCCCTCGAAGCTCCGACTCCGGGGGCTCACCACGAAGTACCTCCTGCGCCGCGCGATGGCCGGCAGGCTGCCCGAGGCAGTGACGGCGGGGCGCAAGCGCGGCTTCAACGTGCCGATGCCGGCGTGGCTCGCGGGCGAGCTGCGCGACTTCGCGTGCGACTTACTCGCCCCCTCGCGGCTGCGCCGCCAGGGGCTCTTCGACCCGCGGGCAGTCGCGCGGCTGCTCGCCGAGCACGGTGCGCGGCGGGCCGATCACAGCCGGGCGATCTGGGCGCTCCTGGTGCTCTCCGTCTGGCACGACGAGGTGCTGCGCGGCGTGCGGCCGGCGGCGCGGGCATGCGCATGAGCCGACCGATGGAAGGATCGGCGGGCATCCGCGAGGCGCTCGGCGTACAGGCCGATCCGCTGCGGGCGCTCGTCGCCCTCGGGCTCGAGCCCGACGGGCGCTGGGAGCGGTGGTGGCAGGTGGTGGTGGCCGCAGTGGGGCTCCTCCTGCTCCTCCCGGTGATCGTTGTCATCGCGATCGCGATCAAGCTCACGAGCACGGGGCCCGTGCTCTACCGCGGGACGCGCATCGGCAAGAACCTGGAGCCGTTCACGATCAACAAGTTCCGCACGCTCCTCGTCGACGCCGAGCAGCGCATTGGCGGCCGTCTCTTGAGCGCGCAGGACACGCTCTACACGCCGATCGGCCGCTTTTTGCGGCGCACCAAGCTCGACGAGATCCCCCAGCTCGTCAACATCCTGCGCGGCGAGATGAATTTCGTCGGCCCGCGCCCCGTGCGCCCGGTGTTCCTCGCGACGTCGATGCGGGAGATCCCGAACTACGCGGCCCGCTTCGTCGTTCGCCCGGGCATGACCGGCTTGGCCCAGCTCCGCGGCGGCTACTTCACCCACCCGCGCGACAAGCTCCGCTACGACCTCCTCTACATCCGCAATCGGAGCTTCTGGCTCGACCTGAAGCTCGTGCTGGCGACCTTCGTGAAGCTCTTGAACCGCTGGCTCACGCTCGGGCTCCTCGTCGCGCTCATCTTCCTCTGCGCGTCGTTCCTGCCCGAGGTGTTCCGCGGGCCCGTCGAGGTCACCGTGGGGGGCTTCCACATCTCGCCCTTCGAGGCCCTGGGTCTCCTCCTCACCGCGGCGGCGCTCGCCCAGCAGATTCCCGCCCACCGCCTCTACCTCTACCGGACGCCGACGAACCTGCCGATGGCCTGCTTCGTCGCGTTCCTCGTGCTCGCCGGGATCGTCGGCGGCGACCTCGGGGCGCGGCTGCGGGACTTGGCGTACTTCAGCGCTTCGGGGTTCCTCCTCTACTTCCTCGTGGTGAGCGGCGAGATGAATCCGACCTTCGCCCGGCGGGCGACGCGCGTCGTGGCCCTCGCCGCGGTCGCCGTGGCGGTGCTGGGGCTTCTCGAGCTGGTCGTGCGCACGCACGGCGCGCCGGGCGGCGCCGAGGCGGCGATCGCGCGGGTGCGCATCGGGTCGACGCTCGGCAACCCGGTCGCGCTCGCAGCCTACCTCGTCCTCGGCGTGCCGCTCGTGCTCGTCGAGCTCGTGTGCGCCGAGGGGCGCGAGGAGCGGGACTTCTGGCTCGTCGCCACGACGCTCGTCATGGTGGCGGTCCTCCTCACCCAGACGCGCACGGGGCTTCTCGCGCTGTGGCTCACCGGGGCGGTGTTCAGCTGGCGCGTCTCGGGGCGCGCCTTCCGGCTGGTCGTGGCCTCGGCGCTCGCGTTCCTCGCCATCCTCGTCATGACGGGGACGCTGCGGCTCGCGCCCGCCGAGCTGAGCGCCGAGTGGGCGCGCCGGATGGCGGTCACGGTCGACACGCTCTCGCACGAGCTCAATTCGCTCCGCGGTCTCGTGGGCACCGCGCCGGGCAAGGGCGCCGTCGCGGTCGTCAAGGTCGCGAGCGGGCCGGACGGGCCGCAGCTCGAACGCCCCGAGAACATGCACCTGCTGCTCACGCTGCGCGAAGGGGTGATCGGCTGGGCGCTCATGATGTGGATCATCGGCGCTGCCCTCGTCGGCATCTACCGCGGGAGTCGGCTCGTGAGCGATCAGCGGCTCGCGCTCGTGCTCTGGGCGATCTTCTCCTCGGGCCTGGGATTCCTGCTCTCGATGGCGAACTTCAATGCGTTCTACAATCCGACCCTGCAGATCGCGTTCTGGGGGCTCCTCGGCGTGGGCACGGCCATCGTGACGCACCTCAACGGGCGACGCCCGACCTTCAACGTGATCTATCGCTTCGGGCAAGGAGACTAGCGCGATGCGACCCAACGGATCCCCGCCGAAGGAGGCGCCCGCGGCCGCCGGGGTCGGGCGCGTCACCTCGATGGCACGCTGGCTCGCGCGGCGGCGGCAGGCGACGGCGGCGCCCCCGCGGCTGTCGGTGGTGATGCCGGTCTACAACGCCGAGCACACGCTCGGGGAGTGTCTCGAGCGGCTCTTCCAGTCGAGCTACCGCGACTTCGAGCTGGTCCTGGTCGACGACGGCTCGACCGATCGCACGCGTGCCATCGCGAGCCAGTTCCCGGTCCGCATCGTCACGACCTCGGGGCGCGTCGGCCCCGCCGCGGCGCGCAACCTGGGCGCGCGGGTGGCCGAGGGCGACGTCGTGTTCTTCCTCGATTCCGACGTGATGGTCCGTCCCGACACGCTGGCCGTGCTCATGGAGCGGTTCGAGACGGACGATCGGATCGACGGGCTCGTCGGGGTCCAGGCGGCCGCCATGCGCTTCCGCAACCTCCCGAGCCAGTACAAGAACCTCTGGATGCGCTGGACGTATCTCCGCCGGACCGGCGACGTGCCGCTCTTCTACACCACGGCGGCCGCCATCCGCCGCGAGGTCTTCCTGCGGGCGGGGGGGTTCGACCACGGGTACGGGACGCCGAACGTCGAGGACACGGCGTTTGGCCAGAAGCTCCGCCGGCTCGGCGTCCGGGTGCAGGTGCAGCCGGACCTCGAGGTCGAGCACGTGAAGCACTACTCGCTCGGGAGCATGCTGGCGACCGACTTCCGCCGGGCCGTGAGCCTCACGCGCCTCAAGCTCCGCCACCGGCGCGATCTCGCGGAAAACGACACCTCCGTCCCCGGCAGCTACATCGTGAGCATTCCGCTCGCCGTCTTTGGCGCGGTCGCGCTCGCCGCCGGGCTCGTGCTCCGCCTGCCGCTCGTGGCGGGGATGGGGGGGCTGGCCGGGGTGGGGGTCGTGGCTCTCAACCGCGAGTTTCTCGACCAGATCCGCCGCAGCGAGGGGATTTTGATGGCGTGCGGGGCCGCGCCTCTGTTATGGCTGGAGCTGCTCGTCTCGGCGGCGGGCGCCGTCGTCGGTCTCGTCGGCTATCCGTTTGGCCGGCGGTACTAGGACGGCGAGGGAGGGATACGATGCGCTACTGGGAGTACCTCAAGCACGGGAAGAAGATGTTCCTCAAGCGCGGGGAGCTGCCCGTGTACCTCGTGTACTTCATCACCGACGCCTGCAACGCGAAGTGCAAGCACTGTCTGCTCGCCGACGGCGCCCACCCCGGATGGGAGGAGCCGTCGATGACCTATCGCCGCCAGGAGCTTTCCCTCGAAGAGATCGACAAGGTCACGGCGAGCATCGGCAAGGGGAGCCTCATGTTCCTTTTGCCGACCGGCGGCGAGCCCTTCCTGCGCAAGGACATCGGCGAGATCATCAAGATCTTCCACAAGAACACCGGAGTGCGGAACGTCGGGATCCCGACCAACGGGAGCACCACGGCACGCACCGTGTCGATCGTGAAGGATCTCGTCGAAACCTGTCCCGACCTCGACCTCCACATCGACGTGTCGCTCGACGGGGTGGGGGCGCTGCACGACGAGATCCGCGTGTTTCCCGGCCTCTTCAAGCGGGCGGTGGAGACCTACAAGGCGCTGCGCGACCTCGAGAAGCACTACAAGAACTTCAGCGTGCAGGTGGAAACCACCGTCTCGAAGCACAACGAGGACGTGCTCATCGAGAACTACGAGTGGTTCCGCCAGAACCTCGACGTCGACACGGTCTTTACGCTGCTCACCCGGGGCAGCCCGAAGGAGCCGCTCTCGAAGTTCTTCGACGTCGAGAAGTACCAGGCCTACGCCGACCACATGGAGCGGGAGTACAAGTCGGGGGCGCTCACCGGCTACGACTCGTTCCCGTTCGCCGACTTCATCAACGCCAAGCGGATCGTCCGCCACAACCTCATCGCGAAGATCGTGCGCACCAACGAGTACCAGATTCCTTGCTACGCCGGGAACCTCGGGGGCGCGATGTTCGCCAACGGCGACGTGTACCCGTGCGAGCTGCTGATCGACCGCAAGCTCGGCAACGTGCGCGAGAGCGGCTACGACTTCCGCCGCATCTGGTTCAGCCCGAAGGCGGAGGAGACGCGGCGGTTCATCCGCGAGTCGAAGTGCTTCTGCACCTACGAGTGCTTCCTCACCATCAACATCCTCTTCAACCCCCGCATGCTGCCGGCGGTGCTGAAGGAATGGTCGAGCCTCAAGCTGCGCCGCGCCTGGCGGCGGCTCACCGGGCGCGCGCCGGCACGCCCGGCGCTCGGAACCTGCGGCACGGCCCCGGCGCGCGAGGCGGTCGCCGCCGACGCGTAGCCCGGGCGAGGAGGGCCTCATGTATCGTGGCAAGCGCATCTCGGTGGTGATTCCGTGCCACAACGAGGAGGCCGGCATCCGCGCGGTCCTCGAGCAGATGCCGCCGCTCGTCGACGAGGTCGTGGTCGTCGACAACGCGTCCACCGACGGCACGGCGGCGGTGGCGCGCGCGCTCGGGGCGCGCGTCGTGTTCGAGCCGCGCAAGGGCTACGGCCGCGCGTACAAGACGGGCTTTGCCGCCGCGCGCGGGGACATCATCGTCACGATGGACGGAGACGGGACGTATCCGCCGGACTCGATTCCGCTGCTCCTCCACGTGATGGCCGAGGAGCGCATCGACTTCATGACCGCGTCGCGCTGGCGGTCCCGCAGCGGCAAGAACAAGAGCGCGATCCGGCTCCTCGGCAACGCCATCCTCTCGGGCGCGACGATGCTCCTCTTCTTCCGCTACATCTGGGATTCGCAGTCGGGCATGTGGGTGTTCCGCCGCGAGAAGCTGCCGCTGTTCCAGCCGCGCAGCGACACGATGGCGCTCTCCGAGGAGATCAAGATCCTCGCCTTCACGGCGCCCGAGCTCCGCTGTCTCGAGATGCCGATCTACTACGGCGAGCGCATCGGGCAGAGCAAGCTCAACATCTGGCGCGACGGGTTCTACAACCTGTGGTTCCTGGTGAAGATGCGTCTCACGCTCGGCCGGCGCCGGCGGGCCGCGCGGGTGGTGGCGCTGCCGCGGCTCGAGCCCGACGACGCCGGCCGCGACGCGCACGCGGGATAGGACGCGCGGGGGATGGCGCTGCCGGTCGGACACGCGGCTGCGGGGTACCTGGCGTACGAGGCGGTGCGCCCGGCGGGGCGGCACCGTGCGGGCTGGCTCGCGACGGCGCTGCTTCTCGCCAACGCGCCGGACTTGGACTATCTGCCCGGTCTCCTCGTCGGGCATCCCGACGCGTGGCACCGCGGCGTCACCCACTCGCTCGCGGCGGCGCTGGCGGTAGCGGCTGGAGTGACGGCGCTCGCCGCGGCGCGGCGGCTTCCCGGGCGCCTCGCGCTCGGCGCGGCGCTCGCGTGGGCGTCCCATCTCCTCCTCGACTTCGTCACGCAGAACGCGCTGCCCCCGCGGGGCATCCCGCTTTTCTCGCCGTGGAGCGCCCGGACCTTCGTCGCGGCCCATCCGCTGCTCGGCGAGATCGTGGTCGACGCCTCGGGGACCGCGGCGTTCTTCCGCAGCCTCGTCGGGCCCGGCAGCGCGCGGGTCTGGCTCGAACAGGCGGCGCTGCTCGTCTGTGCGGTGGCCGCCGTGCACGCGGCCCGGGCGCTGGCCGCGATGCGAGCCGCGCCGGTCCGCGAAATGGCGCGCGACGACGGGTGAGCCGGGCCGTGCCGTGGGGGGTCGTCTACGCCGCGCTCCTGGGCGCGCTCTTCGTCCGCGTGCGGACGGCGGATACGCCGCTCCCCGAGCCCGTCGCGCCCGCGCCGCACGAGCCCGTCTGGCTCGTGCGCGTGCACCACGCCCTCGTCTATGCCGTGCTCGGCGGGGCGCCGCTCGAGGCGGGCCTGGTGGGTGAGCACGCGGCCGGGCGGGGCGCAGGCGCCGTGCTCTTCGCGCTCGGCGTCGCCGGCTACCGCCTCGCCGGCCGCGCGCTCGGCGCGGCGCTCTCGCCGCTCATCGCCCCGCGCCCCGGGGCGCACCTCGTGACCAGGGGCCCCTATCGCTGGCTCCGCCACCCGATGTATCTCGCACAGGCGCTCATCGCCGTCGGCGCGCCGCTCACGCTCGGCTGCCGCTGGATTCTGGCGCCGGCGGCCGCCGCCCTGGCCGTGCTCGTCGTGCGGGCGTCGGTCGAAGACGCCGCGCTCGCCCGGGCCTTTCCCGAGCATCGTCGTTATGCTGCCCGAACCAAGCGTTTCCTCCCCTTCCTCTACTGAGTCGCCCGCGCTCGTGCGCGAGCGGTCCTCCGCCGCGCGTCCTGCGCTTGGCGGCCGCGTCCTCGTGCGCCTTGCGCTCGGCGCGTGGGCGGTGCTGGTCCACGCTGTCTATTACCTCGGCTACCTCCACGTGCGGTGATGCTGGACGCGATCCTCTTCGGCGCTGTGCTGCTCGCCGCGACGGCAGCAGGGTTCGCCGTGCTGCGGGCGCTCGGGGCGCTGCCCGCCCAAGACCGTCTGCTCGCGGCCGCGGCGGCGGGGCTCGGCGTGACGGGCACGGTCGGGCTCGCCTTGGCTGCCGCGGGGGCGCTGCGGCCGGTGCCGCTCGGCGCGGCCGGGCTGCTCGCGGTGGCGCTCGGCGGCGAGGACCTCTGGCGCGAGCTCCGCGCGGCGCTCGGCGCGCGGCGGCGCTGGTCCTGGGCGGTGCTCGCGCCGTGTGCGGTCGTGCTCGCGGCGGAGGTGGTGACGATGCTCGCCCCGCCGGTGGGCGGCGACCAGACGAAGTACCACCTCGTCTATCCCCGGCTCTACGCCCGCGCGGGTGGGCTCGTGCCCACCCCGTGGAGCTTCTGGGGCCACATGCAGTACCTGCAGAACTTCGTCTTCGCCGTCGCGTTCGCGCTGCGCGGCGACGTGCTCGCGCGCCTGCTGAGCGGCACCTTCGGCGTGCTCGCGACCCTCGCGCTCGCGGCGCTCGTGCGCCGCCACCTCGCGCGCGAGCTCGCCGGCGCCGTGGGGGTGCTCTTCTTCACGCTGCCGGTCACCTGGTCGCTCATGACGCGCGCGGGCTCCGACTTCCCGGTCGTGCTCTATGCGGCGCTCGGGCTCGCGGCACTGCTCGACTGGCGCGCGGGCGGCGCAGCCGGCGATCTCCGTCGCGCAGCGCTCATGGCCGGGCTCGCGGGCGGCAGCAAGGTGATGGGGCTCCTCGTGCCGGCGCTGCTCGGCGTCGGCGTCGTGCTCGGGCTCGCCCGCCGGCAGCCCTCGCGCCTGCGGGCGGCCGCGCCGGCGCTCGTCTTCGGCCTGATCGCCTTCGTCGCCGCCGCCCCCTGGTACGCCCGCAACGCCATCGACACCGGCAACCCCATCTACCCCTTCGGCTATCGGCTCTTTGGCGGGCGCTGGTGGAGCGCGGCGGCGAGCGACTATCTCGCCGACTATTATCGCACCTACCAGACGACCTGGGCGGCCCGGCGCGGCGGGGCGCCGTACGCGGGCCTCGCGCTCCTGCGCTTTCCGTGGGACCTTACCATGCACCCGGAGTCCTTCGAGAAGGGCGCCCGCCAGAGCCTCGACATCGGGCCGACGGTGCTCGCCTTCGTGCCGGCGCTCGGGCTCGTCGGCCGGGGGCGATCCGCGGCGCTCGCCGTGGCGGCGTTCGGTGGCGCCTACGTCGCCATCATCGCGGGGGCGGCCTGGGCGCACCCGCGCTACGTGCTGCCCGGGATCGCGCTCTTGCTCGCGGCGGCCGTTCCGGCCGCGGCGACGCTCGCGGGCCGGCGGGTCTTCCCGCTCGTGGTCGCGCTCACCGTGGCCGGCAACCTCGCCGTGACGAGCCGGCTCCTGCGACCCCTCTGGCCCGATCAGGCGCGCGTGGCCGTCGGCCGGCTGCGACCCGCGGAATTTCTGCGGCGTCACTCCGAGACCTTCGCGTTCTGGGAGCGCGCGAACGCCGCCATCCCCCCCGAGGGGCGCGTGCTGGTGCTCGAGAAGATCCCGCACCCGTACTACATCGAGCGGCCCTTCGTGCTCGCGAGCTACCTCGAGCAGGATCTGCTCGACTACCGGCGCATCGAGACGCCCGCGGCGCTCGCCGGGGCGGCGCGGCGCCTCGGGGTCACGCACGTGGCGGTCGACGTGGCCGGCCTCGCCGCCGCGGGCGATCCGTTCGAGGCGCGCGTCACCGCGCTCTGGCGCCGCTTCGTGAGCGAGGAGTGCGAGCCGGTGCTGCGCGCGAGCGGCTTCGGTCTCTACGTGCTGCACACGCCGACGGCGCTGGCAGCGGCGGGGGAGGGCCGCCGTGGCTGAGGACCGGCGGCAGGGGGCGCTCGCCCGCGACTCGCTCGGCGTCTTCGGCGCGCAGATCGCGATGACGGTCTTCGGCGTGCTCACCGGCATCATCACGGCGCGGGTGCTCGGACCGCGGGACCGCGGGCTCTTCAACGTGCTCATGCTGCTGCCGATCACGCTGTCGAACTTCGTCAAGTTCGGCATTCCCCAGGCGAACGTCTACTTCATGCGCCGGCGGGGCGCCGCGGCATCCGACGTGGCGTCGAACTCGGTGTGGATCGCGCTCGCCCTGGGCGGCGGGCTCGCGCTCGGCTGCTACGGCGCGCGCGACTGGATCCTGGCGCGCTTCTTTCCGGGCGCGTCGCCGATGATGCTCGGCGCGGCGCTGCTCCAGCTCCCCTTCGTCGTCGTGCAGGCGTACTTCCTCGGCGTTCTCCAGGCGCAGGAGCGGTTCCGCGAGTACAACATCCAGACGGTGGCGCCGACGGTGCTCGGGCTCGTCGGCATGGCGGTTGCGCTGCTCTGGCTCAAGCTCGGCCTCGCGGGCGCCGTGGTCACGCAAACGGCCATCGTCCTCGGCATCACGGTGTGGATCGGGATGCGGGTGCATCGCTTCGCGCCGCTGCGGCCGCGATGGAACGGGCGGCTCGCGCGCGGGATGTTCGCGTTCGGCACCAAGTCCTATCTGCAGACCCTCGCGTCGACGCTCCACTTCCGCATCGACCAGTACATGATCGTCTACCTGTTGAACCCGACGGAGGTCGGGTACTACGGCGTCGCGGTGAGCCTCACCAACCTCCTGCTCAAGATCTCCGACGCCGCGGGCACGGTGCTCTTCCCGCGCCTCGCGGCCTCGGCCGAGCACGACGCCCACGCCGCCACCTCCCGCGTCTGCCGCGCGACGCTGTTCGTGACCGTCGCCGTGGCGCTCGTCTACGCCGCCGCGGGCCCGCTCGCGATCCGCGTCCTCTACGGGCAGCGCTTCGTGCCGTCGATCCGGCCGATGCTGCTCATGCTGCCCGGGATCGTGATGATCTCGCTCTACCTGATCCTCACGCGCAACTTCACGAGCCGCAACCGCCAGGAGGTCAACATCGTGGCGGCCTTCGCCGCGCTCGCGATCAACGTGGGCTGCAACTGGGTGCTGATTCCGCGCTGGGGGATCGCCGGCGCGGCCATCTCCACGGCGATCTCGTACTCGGTCGCCGCGCTCGTGCTGCTCGCGGTGTTCGTGCGCGAGTCCGGGCACACGGTGGCCGAGACGGTCGTGATCGATCGCGGCGACGTCGAGGCGCTCCTGCGCCTGGTGCGGCGGCCGCGGCCCGTCCCGCTCGTCGCGGGTTTGCGGGCGTCGACCATCCCCGATACACGGCGGAAGGACGCATGACGTTTTCGAAGCTGCTCGTCATCGGGCTCGATTCGGCCGCGCCGGCGCTCGTCTTCGATCGCTGGCGCGAGGAGCTGCCGACGCTGGCCGGGCTCATCGCCCGCGGCGCCCACGGCCGGCTGCGCAGCTCGCACCCGCCGATTACCGTGCCGGCGTGGACGGCGATGATGGCGAGTCGCGACCCGGGCGAGCTCGGCTTCTACGGCTTCCGCAACCGCAAGGATCACTCCTACGACGGCTACCAGTTCGCCACCTCGGCGCAGGTGACGGTGCCGCGCCTCTGGGACCTGCTCGGCGAGGCGGGGATGCACTGCGTGGTGCTCGGGGTGCCGCAGACCTATCCGCCCTCGCCGATCCGCGGCGAGATGGTGAGCTGCTTTCTCACGCCGTCCACGCAGAGCGCCTACACCTACCCGGCCGAGCTCAAGGCCGAGGTCGAGGAGGTGACCGGCGGCTACGTACTCGATGTGGAGGACTTCCGCACCCCGGACAAGGCGGGGCTCCTCCGGCGCGTGTACGAGAAGACCGACAAGCACCTGGCGCTCGCGCGCCACCTGCTGCGCACCCGGCCGTGGGATTTCTTCATGCTGGTCGAGATGGGCGTCGACCGCATCCACCACGGCTTCTGGAGCTACATGGACCCAGCCCATCACAAGTACGAGGCCGGCAACCCCTTCGAGTCGGCGATCTTCGACTACTACCGTCACCTCGATCGCGCGCTCGGGGAGCTGCTTGCGCTCTGCCCGCCCGAGACGCTGGTGCTCGTGGTCTCCGATCACGGGGCGAAGAAGATGGACGGGGGCATCTGCTTCAACGAGTGGCTGATCCGCGAGGGGTTCCTCCGCCTCGCCACCCAGCCGACGAAGCCCACGCCGATCGCGCGGGTCCCGATCGACTGGGCCCGCACCCGGGCCTGGGGCGACGGCGGGTACTACGGGCGGCTGTTCATGAACGTGCGCGGGCGGGAGCCCGCGGGTACGATCGACCCGGGCGACTACGAACGGGTCCGCGACGATCTCATCGCCGGCATCGAGGCGATCTGCGATCCGCACGGCCGCAACATCGGCTCGAAGGCGTACCGCCCCGAGGACCTCTATCGCCGCGTGACCGGCGTCGCGCCGGACCTGATCGTGTACTTCGGCGACCTCGACTGGCGCTCGGTGGGTGCGGTCGGCACCGGGGGCATCCACACCTTCGAGAACGACACCGGCCCCGACGAGGCGAACCACGACTGGTACGGGATCTTCATCCTCTCGACCGCCGGCGCCCCCGCGCCGGCGCGCGGCCCGCTTGCCGACGTCTCCATCTACGACGTTGCGCCGACGCTGCTCGCGCTGCTCGGCCGGCCCGTGCCCTCGGGCCTCGCGGGCCGGGCGCTCTGGTAGGAGGCATCCAGCGTGCGCACGGTCGCGGTCGACGTCCTCACGGGATTCCTCGGCAGCGGGAAGACCACGCTGCTCCGGCACGTCCTCGACCACGGGCTCGGCGGGAAGCCCGTGGCCGTCATCATGAACGAGGTCGGGGAGGTCGGCATCGACGGCCGGGTGATCACGGGCCTCTCCAACGTCGAGAAGATGGTCGAGCTGTCGAGCGGCTGCATCTGCTGCGCGATCGACGACTACAAGTTCGACCTCGCCGTGCAGGAGATCGTCGAGACGGCGAAGCCGCATCTCATCGTCATCGAGACCACGGGCCTCGCCGACCCCGAGCCGCTGCTCTACCGGGTGAAGGCCGCGGGCCTCGGGCTCGACGCGGTGATCACCGTCGTCGATGCCGCGAACGTCGCGCGCCACCTGCGGGAGACGGAGGTCGCGCGCGCGCAGATCGAGGCGGCGGACTTTCTCGTCGTGAACAAGACCGACCTCGTCGCACCGCCCGCCGTCGCCCGCCTCGAGCGGCGGCTCGCGCGCCTCAACCCGCGCGCCGAGCGGCTGCGCACGGTGCGCGGCGCGGTCGACAGCGCGCTCCTGTTCGCGACCGGCGTCGCCGCCTACCGCGAGCAGGCGCGCACGCGCTCCGACCACCTCCGCGCCGACGGCATCGGGAGCTTCCTCTACCGCTCCACCGCGCCGCTCGACCAGGACGCCTTCGAGCGCGTGCTCGCGGACCTGCCGGCGGACGTGCTGCGGGCGAAGGGCATCGTCCGCTTCGCCGGACGCGACTGGCAGTGTCTCTTCAACTTCACCTGCGGGCGGCACGAGCTCACGTGGCTCAAGCTGCCCGACGCCACGGAGAGCCAGGCGGTCTTCATCGGCCGCCGGCTCGAGCAGCACCGCGAGCGCGTGCTCGCGGCCCTGGCCGCCTGCGAAATTCCCGATCGAAGGAGAGCCGACCATGGTTGAACGCGACCCCGACCCCGCCGAGAAGGCGCCCGCTTCGCCGCCGGCCGCCGACCCCGCGTACACCGAGGAGGAGGAGGCCGAGGTGCAGAAGCGGCTCGAAGAGCTGGGCTACGTGGAGTGAGCCATGCAGGAGCTCACGGAGAAGATCCGCCGCCGCGAGGCGCGCTGCGGCGTCATCGGTCTCGGCTACGTCGGCCTGCCGCTGGCGCTCGAGTTCGCGCGCGCCGGCTTCCGCACCACCGGCATCGACGTCGACCGGCAGAAGGTCGAGGCCATCCGCGCCGGGCGCTCCTACGTCGTCGATCTCGAAGGCCCCGAGATCGCCGAGCAGGTCGAGGCGGGGCGGCTCACCGCCACCGACGACTTCGCCGTCATCCGCGACCTCGACACGGTGAACATCTGCGTCCCGACCCCGCTGCGCAAGACCAAGGATCCCGACCTCACCTACGTCGTCGCGGCGGTGAACGAGATCGGCAAGTACGTGCGCAAGGGGCAGCTCGTGATCCTCGAGAGCACCACCTATCCCGGGACGACCGAGGAGGTCGTGCTGCCGGCGCTCGAGGCCTCGGGGCTCCGCGTGGGCGAGGACTTCTGCCTCGCGTTCTCGCCCGAGCGCATCGACCCGGGCAACAAGCAGTTCACGACGCGCACGATCCCCAAGGTGGTGGGCGGCGTCACGCCCCGGTGCACGGAGGTGGCGGCGGCGCTCTACGCCCAGTGCATCGAGACGGTCGTGCCCGTGTCCTCGACCCGCGTCGCCGAGATGGTGAAGCTCCTCGAAAACACCTTCCGCAGCGTCAACATCGGTCTCGTGAACGAGATCGCGCTCGCCTGCCATGCGCTCGGCATCGACGTGTGGGAGGTGATCGAGGCCGCCAAGTCGAAGCCGTTCGGCTTCATGCCCTTCTATCCCGGGCCCGGGCTCGGCGGGCACTGCATCCCGATCGACCCCTTCTACCTGTCGTGGAAGGCCAAGATGAACGGGTTCGAGCCGCGGTTCATCGAGCTTGCCGGCCACGTCAACGAGAGCATGCCCCGGTTCGTGGTCGAGAAGGTCATCGACGCGCTCAACCGGCACTCGAAGAGCGTGCGCGGCTCGCGCATCCACATCCTGGGCGTGGCCTACAAGCGCGGCGTGAACGATCTGCGCGAGTCGCCGGCCCTCAACGTGATGAAGATGCTGGCTGATCGCGGGGCGATTCTCTCCTACAGCGACCCGTACATCCCGGCGATCCGCGAGGAGGGCTTCGTGCTCGACGCGCTGCCCTTCGGCAACGGCACGCTCGCCGACGTCGACTGCGTGGTCGTGCTCACCGACCATGCGGAGTTCGACTACGCGGCGGTGGCGCGCGCGGCGCGGCTCGTCGTCGACACCCGCAACGCGCTGCGCGGGCACACGGGCGACCACATCGTACGGCTCTGAGGGACGGGCATGAACCTCAAGCGGCGAATCCTGCTCGAGTATCGACGCGTGCACGACGCCTCGCCGGAGGCGCCGTACCTCCACGCCCGCGACGCGCTGCCCGAGCGGCTGGGGCTGCCCTTCGAGACGCTCGAGCCGCACGTGCGCGAGCTCGAGCAGGGGCGGTTCCTCCACTGGCGGGCGCAGCACCTCTACAAGCTCTCGCCGCGCGGGCTCAAGGTGACGGGCGATCCGGCGGAGCTCGACCGCGAGTTTCCGGAGTCGTGAGGAGGGGGCGCATGCGCTGGCGCACGGTCGTGGCCGGCTCGGCGGGGGGAATCCTCGGCGGGGCGGCCGTGGGCGCGGCCGAGGCGGTGGTCGCCTGGGTCCACGCCCACGGCGCCGGGCAGATGCCGCCGCTTGCCTGGGCGCTCGTCGTCTACGGCCTCGTTGGCGCGGGATGCGGCCTCGGGCTCGGCCTCGCGGCGCTCGTGCTCGGGACCGACGGCTTCGCGCTCGGGCTCGCGGGCACCGCGGCCGCCCTCGGCTTCGTCGTCGGCCGATTCCGCATCGTGCGCGACGTGCTCCTCGAGCAGGTGCCCCGCGGCGTGGTGCCCGCGCTCGTGCAGCTCGGGGCGCTCGCGGCGACCCTCGCCGTCGCGGGGCTCCTCTGGGCGCGGCTGCGCGGGGCGGGCGCGCGGGGGCGCTGGCTCGCGCACCCGCTCGGCGCGGCCGCCCTCGTGGGGGTGCTCGCGGGGCTCTGGACAGGCGCCGTGGCGCTCAGGGGCGCCCCTCCGGCGCCTGCGTCGGCGCCGCCCGGCGCCGCCCCGGCCGGCGCGCCCAACGTGGTGCTGGTCGTGGTCGACACGCTGCGCGCCGACCATCTCGGTTGCTACGGCTACGCTGCCGCAAAGACGCCCCACATCGACGCGCTCGCCGCACGCGGGACGCGGTACGCGAGCACCTTCGCACAGGCGTCGTGGACGCGGCCGTCGTTCGCCACCATCTTCACGAGCCTCTACCCCTCGTCGCACGGCGCGGTGCACAAGGCCGACAGCCTGCCCGATCGCGTCGACACCATCGCCGAGCTGCTGGCCCGCGCTGGCTACTACACGGTGGGCTTCGCCGACAACGCCAACATCTCGCCCGCCTTCAACTTCGGCCAGGGCTTCGCCGAGTATCACTACCTCGCCCCGGCGCTCTTCTTCCACGCCGACGAAGCCGCGGCCGAGCTCACGCTCTACAGCGGGCTGCGGCTCGTCCACGAGCGCTTTCTCGCCCGCGCGATGGACGTTCACCACTACTACCAGCCTGCCGAGACCGTCACTGCGGCGGTCGAGCGATGGCTCGATTCGCCGGCCGCGCGCCGCCGGCCCTTCTTCCTCTTCGTTCACTACATGGACCCGCACGACCCGTACTTCGTCCATCCGTTCAACGGGGTGGGCTACGCGCGCGTCGCCAATCCCAATCCGCCCCCCGATCTGGCGGAGACCTATCGTCGGCTCTACGACGGCGAGATCGCCTACCTGGATCAGCACCTGGGCGCGCTGCTCGACGACCTCGCGCGCCGCGGGCTCTTCGACGAGAGCCTGATCGTGCTCACCGGCGACCACGGCGAGGAGTTTCACGAGCACGGCGGGTGGTGGCACGGGACGACGCTCTACGACGAGCAGACGCACGTGCCCCTCATCGTGAAGCCCCCGCACGCCGGGGCGCCGGGCCGGGTCGTGGACGGGCTCACGACGAGCCTCGACATCGCGCCCACCATCCTCGCCGCCGCCCACCTGCCCGTGCCGCCGGCGATGCAGGGCCACGCGCTGCCGCTCGACGCGACGCCGCCCGCCGAGCGCGATCGCGTGTTCTCCGAGACCGACCTCGAGGGCAACGTGGTGCAGGCGGTGCGCACGCCGACATGGAAGTTCATCACCGCCAACCCGGGCAACCCGCGCGGCCTCAAGCCCGAAGAGCTCTACGACCTCGCGCGCGACCCGGCGGAGCAGATCGATCTCGCCGCAACGGAGCCGGTCGAGCGGGAGACGCTGCGGGCGGCGCTCGGCCGCTCCCTGCTCGAGGCGCGCGCCCATGCCGGTTCCGCACAGCACACCGACGTCGACGCAGTCACCCGGGAGCGGCTGCGCGCGCTCGGCTACGTCAACTGAATGACGCCGCTCCTCGTGATCGGCCTCGACGGCGCGACGCTCGATCTGGTCGGCCCGTGGGTCGCCGCGGGGGTACTCCCCCACCTGGGCGCGCTCATGGCGCGCGGGGCGTGGGCGCGCCTGCGCTCGACACTGCCGCCCGCCACCTTTCCTGCCTGGACGTCGCTCGTGACCGGGACCAACCCGGGTCGCCACGGCGTGCTCGACTTCACCGAGCGCGTGCCCGGGAGCTACCGGCTGCGCCTGGTGAACCGGACGCACCGGCGCGTGCCCGCGCTCTGGAACTACCTCGCCGCCGCCGGCCGCCGCGTGGCCGTGATCACGGTGCCGGCGACCTATCCACCCGAGCCGATCGACGGGGTCATGGTGAGCGGCTGGGACAGCCCGCTCGCCACCGCCATCGACGGGTCGTTCGTGCATCCGCGCGGGTTCTACGCCGAAGTGCGACGCCTGGTCGGACGGCTGCCTTTTGCCGACTTCCAGGAGGTTGCCCCGGGCGCCGGCTGGCATGCGCGGGCGCTCGCACGCCTGCTCGACGGCGTGGAGCGCCGCACCCGGCTCGCCACGGCGCTTCTCCGCCGCGAGCGCTGGGACGCGCTCATGGTCGTGTTCGGCGAATCGGACACGGTGGCGCACCACTTCTGGCGCTTTCACGACCCGAATTCACCGCGGCACGAGCCGAGCCCGCACGCCGACGCGATCCGCCGCGTCTACGCGGCGCTCGATGCCGCGGTGGGGGCGCTGCTTGCGGCGGCGCCCGCCGAGGCGGCGGTGGCGGTGGTCTCCGACCACGGCGCGGGCGGGGCAGGGGACCGCGTCGTCCATCTGAACCGCCGGCTCGCCGACGCGGGCCTGCTCGCGTTTCGGCCGGACTCGGGGGGTCGCGCGATCGGCCTCGTCCGCGGCGCGGCGCTTCGCGCGGTGCCGCCGCGAGCGCAGGGGGCGCTCGTGCGTCGCGTGCCGGGGCTCGCCGGGCGGATCGAGGGGCGGCACCGCTACGGCGGCGTCGACTGGCGCCGGACGGCCGCCTTCTCCGACGAGCTCGACTACCACCCGAGCGTGTGGATCAACCTCCGCGGCCGCGAGCCCGAGGGCACGGTGGCGGCCGCGGCCTACGAGGCGACACGGGAGCGGGTCGCGGCAGCGCTGCTCGACTGGCGCGACGAACGGGGCGAGCGGGTGATCGCGCGCGTGTGGCGGCGGGAGGAGCTCTACCACGGGCCGTGCGTCGACCGCGCACCGGATCTGCTGCTCGAGCTTGCCGAGCCCGGCGGTTATCGGCCCTCGTGCCTTCCGAGCGGCGGCCCCGGGCCGGCGCTGCGGCGGCTCGCGCCCGCCGAGCGCGGCGGCGGCAAGGGCGCCGGCATGAACGGCAGCCACCGCCGCGACGGGCTCGTCGTGCTCGCGGGCGCTGGGGTGCGCGCGGCCGGCGAGCTGCCCGCGGCGGAGATCACCGACGTGCTGCCGACGCTGCTTGCGCTCGCGGGGCTGCCGGTTCCGGCCGACCTCGACGGCCGGCCCCTCGCGGCAGCGCTCGCGCGCCGGCCGCGCGTGGGGGCCCCCGCGGGCATCCCGGCATCCGCGCCGCCGACGCCCCTCGACCGCACTGCGGAGCGCGAGATCGCGGCGCGCCTCGCCGCGCTCGGCTACCTCTGATGCGCATCGCTCTCGCCATCGCCGGTCCGTACCCGGCGCTGCGCGGATCGCAGGTGCTGGTGCGCCAGCTCGCCCACGGGCTGCGCGCGCGCGGGCACGAGGTGTTCGTGGTCACCTACGGCCGCCGTCTCGCCGGAAGACCCGGCCTGCATCCCGCGCGGCTCCTGCTCGACGCCGCGCTCACGCTTCGCCTCTGGCGCCGCGTCCGCAGCGCGGCCGTGGACGTGATCCACGCGCACAACTACGAGGCGGCGCTCGCGGGTCTCGTGGTCGCCCGCGCGAGCGGCCGTCCGCTCGTGTACCACGGGCACAGTGCGCTCGCCGAGGAGCTCCCGACCTACGCGCACGCCCCCGTGCTGCGCGCGGCGATGGGCCGCGTGGGCCGGCTTCTCGACGGCGCGGTGCCCCGGCGGGCCGACTTCTGCATCGCGGTCACCGAGGAGCTCGGGGCCCGGCTGCGGCAGGCGGGCGTGGCCGCGGCCGACCTCGCCTGTATCGCGCCCGCGGGCGTGCCCGAGGAGGTCGCGCGCGGGATCGACGGGCAGCCCGCGGCGGGCGCGCCGCTCGTCTGCTACGCCGGCAACCTCGACGGGTATCAGAACCTGGGCTTCCTGCTCGACGTCTTCGCCCGCGTCCGCGCGCAGATGCCCGCCGCGAAGCTCGTGCTCGTCACGCACGAGCGTGCCGCGGCCGCCCTGCGTGCCGCCCCGGGTGTCGAGGCGCTGCGCGTGCGCTCCTACGCGGAGGTGCGCCGCCGGCTCGCGGCGGCGCACGTCGCCGTCTGCCCGCGCACGGAGCGCTCGGGGTTTCCGATGAAGCTCCTCAACTACATGGCGGCGGGCAAGGCCATCGTCGCCGCCGCCGGCTCGGCCAAGGGGCTCGAGGACGGCGTCACCGGGCGGATCGTGCCCGACGGCGACGCGGCGGCCTTCGCCGCGGCGATCGTCGAGCTGCTCGCCGATCCCGCCGCGCGGGCGCGGCTCGGGGCGGCGGCGCGGCGCGCGGTCGAGAATCCCGCGGCCTGGGAGCGAGTGCTCGAGCGGATCGAGGCGATCTATCGCGAGGTGCTGGCACGCCGGACGGCGCGGCTCGTGCCGGTCGCCTGCATGGAGTGAAGCGATGCGTGTGCGGCCACGGGTGGCGATCACGATGGGAGACGCGGCCGGGATCGGCCCCGAGATCGTCGTCAAGTCGCTCGCCGACGAGCGGGCGTTCGCGTGGTGCGTTCCGGTGGTGCTCGGCGACGCGCGCATCCTCGAGCGGGCGCTCGACCTCACCGGGGTGCGCCTGCGGCTGCGCACGATCGACCGTCCCGCCGAGGCGCGCGGAGAGCCCGGGTGGCTCGAAATGATCGACTTTGCGGACGTGGACATGCAGGCCCACCGCTGGGGCGAGGTCGCGGCGTCGAACGGCGCCGCGGCCGTGCGGTACACGCGCGAGGCTGGCCGGCTCGCGCTCGCAGGGGAGATCGAGGCGATGGTCTCCGCACCGCTCAACAAGGAGGCGATGCACCTCGCCGGCTTCCCGTACGAGGGGCAGACCGAGATCCTGGGCGAGCTCACCCGCAGCCGACCGGCCATGATGATGGTGGTCGACCGCATGCGCCTCATGCTGTTCACGAACCACATGGCGCTGCGGGCGGTCTGCGACTACGTGCGCACCGACCGCATCCTCGACCGGCTCGTGCTCGCGGACGCGGCGCTGCGCGACATGGGCATCGCGCGGCCGCGCATCGCGGTGGCAGGGCTCAACCCCCACGCGGGCGAGCAGGGGGCCTTCGGCCGCGAGGAGCTCGACGCCATCGTCCCCGCGATCGCCGCGGCGCGCGCGCGCGGCATCGAGGCGCTCGGGCCGTTCCCGGCCGACACGGTCTTCCTCAAGGCGCGCGACGGGGTCTACGATCTGACGCTCGCGCTCTACCACGACCAGGGGCTGCTCGCGGTAAAGCTCGTTGGCTTCGGCCGCGTCGTGACCCTGCTCGTCGGGCTGCCGCTCATCCGCACCTCCACCGGCCACGGCACCGCCAACGACATCGCGGGCAAGAACCTGGCCGACCATCGCAACCTGCTCGAGGCGATCCGGGTGGCCGCCGAGGTGGCGGAGGCCAGGCGGGGCGCGGCCGCCCCGGGGCTCGCGGCGGCGTTCGGGCGGGCGGCCTAACCAAGGGGCATACCGGCGACCATGCGCATCATCGACATCTCGGTGCCGAACCGACCGGGGCAGCACGTCTACCCGGGCGACCCGGAGCCGCGCGTCGCCCCGGTGCGGACGATCGCCGGGGGCGACGTGTGCAACCTCTCGCTGCTCACGCTGGGAAGCCACACCGGCACGCACGTCGACGCGCCCTATCACTTCCTGCCCGACGGCCCGCGACTCGGCGAGGTGCCGCTCGACCGGATGATCGGCGAGGCGCTCGTGGCCGATCTCCGGGGACGTCCCGCCGTCGACGCCGCCGCGCTCGCCCCGCTGCCGGTCAGGCCGGGCGACATCCTGCTCTGCCGGACCGACAACTCCGCGCGCTGGGCCGCGCCCGAGTTCCAGCGCGACTTCACCTATCTCACCGAGGACGCAGCGGCGTGGCTCGTGGCCCGCGGCGTGCGCGCCGTCGGCATGGACTATCTCTCGATCGAGCGCTTTGGCAGCGCCGACTTCCCCGTGCACCGCCGGCTGCTCGGCGCCGGCATCTTCGTGATCGAGGGGCTCGATCTCCAGGCGGTCGCCCCGGGCCGCTACACGCTCGTCTGCCTGCCGCTCAAGTTTCCCGACCTCGACGGGGCGCCCGCGCGGGCCGTGCTCCTCGCCTGATCGCCTGCCCATGGACGCCTTGCGCGTGATCGCCGACGATGTCACCGGCGCCTGTGACGTGGGCGCCGAGTGGCTCCCGTGGCCGCACGGGGTGGCCGTCAAGCCGGCGCCCGGCAGCGGCGTGCCGGCGGGCGTTCCGCCCGCGGCGCTCTGCGTGCGCAACACGCAGAGCCGCACGCTGGCCCCGGCGGGGGCCGCCGCGCGGGTCGTGGCCGCGCTCGCCGACGTCTCGCCGCGCTGGGCCGGCATCGTGCTCAAGAAGATCGACACCGGGCTCCGCGGTCAGCTCGGCGCCGAGCTCGACGCGGCCATGGACGTGCTCGGCAGCGCCGAGGCGTTCGTGCTGCCGGCGATCCCCGAGGTCGGTCGCACGACGGAAGCGGGACGGCAGATGATCGGCGGCATCCCGGTCGATCAGACGGCGTTCGCGCGCGATCCGCACAACCCGATCGCGGATGCGAGCGTGCCGGCTGCCGTCGAGCGCACGAGCCGCCGGCGGGCGGCGGTGATCGGCCTCGAGGCGGTGCGCGATGCGCGGGCCTTCGCCACGGCGATCGACCGGGCGCGCGCCGCGGGGGCGACGATCCTCGTCTGCGACGCGCAGACGGATGCCGACCTCGAGCGCGCCGTGCGCGCGCTGCTCGCGCGGCCCCGGCCGCTGCTGCTCGCCGGATCGACGGGGCTCGCGCGCGCGCTCCGGCGCGTGCTCGGCCCCGAGCCGGGGAGCCGCGTTGCGCCAACGCCGCCGGCCCGCGTGGGCGACGGCGGCGTGCTCGCGGTCGTCGGGAGCGCGCATCCGGCGAGCCGCGCGCAGGTCGAGCGGGCGGCGGCACGCGGGATTCTCGAGGCGGTCGCCGTGGACGGCGCGCGCGCGGAGGCGGCGGGGCTCGCGGCGGCGGCGGCGCTGCGCGCCGGCCGCGCGGTGGCGCTCGTGGCACCGGTCGAGCGGCGGACGGAGGACAGCGGGGCGATCGTGCGCACGCTGCGGGCGGCGGCGCTCGCCGCGCTGGCGCGCGCCCGGCCCCTTGGCCTCGCGCTCGTCGGCGGCGAGACCGCCTTCCACGTCCTCGACGGGCTCGGGCATCCGCCGCTCTGGCTCGTCGGCCGGCTCTGTCCGCTGGTCGTGCGCGCGCGGCTCCTCGCCGGCCCCTATGCCGGGCTCGCGCTGGTCACCAAGGGCGGGTCTGCCGGAGCGCCGGATCTGCTCGGGCAGATCGTGCGACAGCTCGGGCGGAGCGCGCGCTGATGGAAGTCGCGCCCGGCCGCGTGGCGACGCTCGAGTACACGGTGCGACTCCCGGGCGGGGAGATCGTGGACTCGACCGACAAGTGCGGTCCGCTCCCGGTGCTCGTCGGCAGCGGCGTGCTCTTCCCGGCGCTCGAAGAGCGGGTCGCGGGCATGCGGCCCGGGGAGACGCGCGAGTTCACCATCCCGGCGGACGAGGCCTTCGGCGCGTGGCGTCCGGAGCTGGTGCGCGAGATCCCGCGCGCGCGGCTGCCGCCGGATCTCGCCCTCGAGGTCGGGGCGGAGTACCGGCTCAAGGTCCCGGGCCGCCGTCCGCTGCGCTTCCGGCTGCTCGAGATCGGTCCCGCGGCGGTGCGTGCCGACTTCAATCCGCGGCAGGCGGGGCAGGCGCTCCACGCGACCGTGACCGTGGTGGCGGTACGTGCGGCGACGCCGGAGGAGGAGCGCCGAGGGCGGGTGTGAGCGCGAGCGGTGCGAGCAGCCGAAATCCGGTTCGCCCCGCGACGGCGAGCGGCTTCCCCCACGTGCCGATCGTGAGGTCGTGCGCGACCGCGAGCGCGGCGCGTGCGTAGCGCGGGTTGCCGGTGCGCGCCGCGAGGAAGCCGAGCGGAAGCGCGTAGCGCGGGTCGCGCGCACGCTCGGGGGCGGCGAGCAGCGCATCGGCGTAGTGGACGAGCCAGCGACGCAGCCGCTCGTCGCCGCTCGCTGCCCACGTGTAGGCGAGGCCGTCGGCGAGGATGCCCATCTTCCAGTCGCCGGCCGTCGGCGTGGGCGCGAGCAGCGCGAGCGCCCCGTCGGCGTAGCCGCGGGCCGCCTCGAGGTAGCGGCGCTCGCCGGTCGCGTCGTAGGTGGCGGCGAGCGCGATCAGCGGCCAGCCGAACTGGCGCGGGTTGCCCGCCTTGTCCTCGAGGTGCACGAGCGCGTCGGCGATGCCGCGGGCCGCCTCGAGCGAGCGGACCTCGCCGGTGAGCCGCCAGTGCGTGAGCAGGCCCTCGACCCAGGTGTGCCCGAGGTCAATCGTGTTTTCGGTGTCGAGAGCGAAATGGAGCGCCTTGTGCGGGTGATTCATCCCGACCCATTCGGGGTGCTCCGCCCAGTGGTGGACGATGTCGACGTCGCGATAGTGGCGCACTGCGGGCACGAAGGCATCGTAGAAGAGGCGGTTGCCCGTCGCGGCCCAGGCGAGCCCGAAGACCTGCGGCAGATCGTACTCGAGGTTCCCCCAGGCGTCGCAGCCTTCCGTCTTCGAGCGGTAGCCGGGGAAGTTCCAGTCGCCCCAGTTGAACGCGCCGTAGAACCCGACGCGCGGGTGCGCGCTCGGGCGCTCGTCGCAGGGCACCGGGGGCCCGTCGTCCCACCGCTCGGTGCGCGCGTCGGCGAGGTAGCGGCGGGTGGCGGTCGTGAGCCGGGCGAGGAAGTCGTTCGCCCCGGGGGCGCCCGGCGCGAGTGCCTGCGGCAGCGCGCGGCTCGCCACGATCCAGTCGGCGGGGGGCAGTGCCACCAGCGGGGCGCGCAGCGCCGCGGCCAGGTCGTCGGCGGACGTGGCGTGCGCGGCGGGCTCGAGCGCGATCCAGAGCTCGTGCGTCTTGGCCGCGCCGCTGCCGAAGGCGACCGGTGTCTCGTCGCCGGCGAGGAGCTCGAGGCGGAGCGCATCGCGGGTGACGGCGAGCGCCTGGGGATATTCCTCCCAGAAGTAGCGGCTGACGAGGGTGACCGCCGCGCCCTCGCCGCTCCCGCGGGCCCAGCCGTCGCCATGCCGGCCGACCGGCTCGCCATCGAGGAGCGCCGGGGTCGCATCCCGCTGGCGGAGCGCGTGCGGGTGGGAGAGATCGTCGAGCGGGCGCGTGTGGCCGTCGACGCCGACCGCAGCGGCCGTAAATCGGCCGGGCACGGCGAAGGTGAGCCCCCGGACCGCGGTGAAGTGCGGGTCGGCGAGGTTCGTGAGCGTGTGCTGGACGCGCAGGAAGGGCTGGCCGGCGAACGCAGCGAGCCTGATCTCGTAGGCGAGCTGATCCGCGTAGCGGCCGGCGAGCCTGAGCTCGGTGCGCACCGGCCCCGTGGTCTCGACGGTGACGTGGGCGGGAAGGGCGGTCGGGCTGCCGTCCCCGGTGGCGAGCGCGGGGAGCGCGATCGACGCCGGCAGGCGCATCCCGCCGGCGGCCAGCTCGGCGATGAGCGTCGTGCCGCGGTCGTCGATGCGCGCGCGGAGCACGCCCGTCTCGAGCGTGTGCCCCCCGCGCTCGGTCGTCAGCCGCACGCGGGGCCCCCGCGGCGCGCGCGGCGGGGCGCCGCCGTGCAGCGTGTAGGTGACGCGCCCGTGGGCCGGCACGTCGGCGAGGAAGTCGAGGAGCAGCCAGCGCACCGAGCCGTCGCCCCAGCGCTCGAGGGCGTGGGTCTGGAGGACCTCAGGCTCGCCGCCGGGCCCGGCGAGCCAGACGGCCTCCGGGCGCGCGAGCCGGCCGCGGGGCAGCGGCACGCTCGCCGTCGCGGGGAACGCGTGTCGCGCCACACCGGCGGGCTCCTCGAGCACCAGCGGCACGGCGAGATCGCTCGCGGCGACGGGCGCAGCCGACGCGCCCAGCAGCGCCGCAGCGAGCAGGAGGCCGACCACCGAGTCCCTGCTAGCAAAGCGCCCGGCGAGCGGCAACGTCACACCGCGCACGGCGTCTGCGCTTGCGGCTCCGGGAGCCGTTGCATACAAGCACGCGGATGAGAGCAGGCGCGCTGTACCTCGTGACCGGCGGGGCCGGGTTCATCGGCTCGAACCTCGTGGAGGGCCTCGTGCGCCGCGGGGCTCGCGTGCGGGTCCTCGACAACTTCTCGACCGGACGGCGCGAGAATCTCGAGGGGCTCGACGTGGAGCTGGTGGAGGGCGACCTGCGCGACGCAGACGTGGTCCGGCGCGCGGTGGCGGGCGTGGAGGGGGTCTTCCACGAGGCGGCGCTGCGCTCGGTGCCGCGCTCCGTCGACGATCCGCAGGCGAGCAACGAGGTGAACGTGACCGGCACGCTCGGGCTCCTCGTGGCCTGCCGCGCGGCCGGGGTGCGGCGGGTCGTCTACGCGTCGTCCTCGTCGGTCTACGGCGACGATCCGACGCTGCCCAAGGTCGAGACGCTGCCGACCCGCCCCGTCTCGCCGTACGCGGTCTCGAAGCTCGCCGCGGAGCACTACTGCCACGTGTTCACCCGGCTCTACGGGCTCGAGACCGTGAGCCTGCGGTACTTCAACGTCTTTGGCCCGCGGCAGAACCCCGAGTCGAAGTACTCCGCCGTCATCCCGCGCTTCCTCGAGCTGGCGCTCGCGGGCGAGCCCCTCGAGATCCACGGCGACGGCGAGCAGTCGCGCGACTTCACGTACATCGACAACGTCGTCGACGGAAACCTGCGCGCGATGGAGGCGCCGGGGGTCGCGGGCGAGGTCTTCAACCTCGCGTGCGGGGCCCGGTACTCGCTGCTGGCGATCGCCGCCGCCGTCGAGGCGTTCCTCGGACGGCCGGTCGCGCGCCGCCACACGGCACCGCGGCCCGGCGACGTGCGCCACACTCTCGCGGACATTAGCAAGGCCGAGCGGCTGCTCGGCTACCGCCCGCTGGTCGACTTCGACACCGGGATGCGCCGCACCTGCGCGTACTTCGTCGAGCGCTTCGGCACCGAGCGCCGCGCCGGTTGACGCTCGCCCGCAGAGTGCGGTAGCCCGCTCGGCGGGACGTCTACCCGAGGAGGACTACACGTCATGTGCCGTGGCCTCGTGCGTTGGACCGCGGGTGCGCTGCTCGCCCTCGCCAGTGCGACCGGCGCCCGCGCCGCCACCCCGATCTTCCTGCTCGACACCGATCAGTCGAGCTACGTGCGCATCTTTCGCGTGGATCGCACGAGCGGGCAGCTCACCACGGTAGGCACGCTGCCGACGGTGCTCGGCACCGTGCTCAGCCTCGCGGCCGCGAGCGCAAACCAGCTCTACGCGGTCACCGAAGGGGGCGAGGTGCTCACGATCACCGTGAGCCCGTTCAGCTTCCAGACCCTCGGCAACATCGGCTTCAACCAGATCGTCGGGCTCGCCGCGGCAAACGGCGGGCTCTACGCCATCGACGAGGGCACGAGCACGCTGTCGCGGATTGAGCTCGCGCCGCTCACACAAACCATGGTGGGCGCGGTGCACCTGCCGGGCGGCGCGCCCCTCACGCTGAGCGGCGGCGATCTCGCCGCGGACGCAGCGGGCAACTGGTATCTCTGGACGAACGCCACCCAGGCGCTCTACCAGCTCGACGTGACCACGGCCGTCGCCACGCCGGTGCCGGCGCAGGTGACGGGCGGGGGACCGCTGAGCGGCCTCGCCTTCGACTACCAGGGTGGCGATGCGCTCCTTGCCTCCTCGGGCCCGCTCGATGCGCTCCTCACGCTCGATCCGACGAGCGGGAGCCCGCTCGCCTCCGTGCCGGTCTGTCTCAACTGCCCCACGGTCTACGATCTCCAGGCGGGCGACCTCGCCACGCCCCGCTGCACCGACGCCGACGGCGACGGCTACGCGCCCGAGGGCGGGCCCTGCGGCCCCGTCGACTGCGACGACACGAACCCCGCCGTGCACCCCGGCGCGCCCGAGGTCTGCAACGGGATCGACGACGACTGCAACGGCATCGTCGACGACGAGCCCGCCGCCTCGGCCTCGTGCGTCACCGCCTGCACGGCGACGGCTGCGTGCGTGGCGGGAAGCTGTCGGAGCACGCCGATCGTCTGCGACGACGGCAATCCGTGCACGGTGGATACGTGCGATCCTGCCCGCGGGTGCCGCTTCGATCCCGCGCCCGACGGACTCGCCTGCTTCGACGGGGACTACTGCGCTGGCCCCGAGGTGTGTCAGGCGGCGCAGTGCACGGCGATGGGGGGCCCGTCGGCCTGCAGCCCGGGATCGCGGGCGCGCACCACGTGTGCGGCGGAGTGGTTCGTCGACGACCCGAACAATCCCGGCGGCGTGCTCGCCTCCACGCAGCGCTGCCGCGAGGGCGATGCCACGTGCGACCACGATGCCGATCCCACGACCTGCACCTTCCACGTCGCGATCTGTCTGCGGGTCGCCGACCCGCGGCTCCTGCCCCCCTGCGTGCCGACGGACGTCGTCGGCATGAGCCTGCTCGCGCCGAGCCTCGCCCGCGCGCCGGCGGCGGCGAACGCGATCCTCGGCGCGCTGGCTGCGCTGCCCGGTGCGACCCTGGGCGGCCGCCGGGGCGAGGACGTGACCTTCGCCCCCGCCGTGCACGCGCAGACGTGCACCGCCGCCGTCGATCTCGTCGTACCGCTCGGCGGGCGGCTCGCGGTGCGCAGCCGTGCGACCCTGGCGAGCGGGCAGCGCAGCACCGACACGCTGCGACTGCGCTGCGAGGGGCCGTGATGCGCGCTCAGGCGCCGGGCGCCACCACCGGCAGCTCGACGGTGATCGCCGTGCCCTCGCCGGGCGCCGTGCGCGCGGCGACGCGGCCGCCGAGCCGCTCGGCGAAGCAGCGCACGATGTAGAGACCGAGCCCGGTCCCCTGACGGCTGCCGGAGCGAAACGCCTCGAAGAGGTGGGGCAGGATCGCCGACGGGATGCCCGCCCCGTGGTCGCGCACGGTGATGCGGACGAGCCCGCGGTCGGCCACCGAGACGACCTCGACTCCCACCGGGGCGCGGCCGTGCTTGAGCGCGTTGTCGACCAGGTTCTGGACGATCTCCTTCACCTTCACCCGGTCGCTGCGCAGGAGCGGGATCCCGGGCCCGATGAGCCAGGTGACGGCGCCCTCGCGGCTCGCACGCGCGAAGGTGCCCGTGCCGAGGGCCTGGAGGACGTCGGCGATCGCGAAGTCCTCGACCCGCACGGGCAGCCGCCCGCTCTCCATCCCTGCCACGTCGAGCGCCGCCCCCAGGAGATCGGCGAGGTCGCGCGCCTGACGGCCGAGCGCCGCCGTGATCTCGCGCTGCTCGGCGGTGAGCGGACCGCACGCGCCCTCGTCGAGCATCGCGGCATAGCCGATCACCGCGTTGAGCGGCGCCCGCAGATCGTGCGCCATCGCTGCCAGCAGGTCGGCCCGGGCGCGGGCTGCCTCGTGCCGCCGCCGCCAGCGCTCGGCGTTGGCGAGCGCGACCCCGGCGAGCACGGCGAGGAAGCGGCAGAGCTGGATCGTCTCGTCGGTCGCCCCCGCCGCGGGCAAGAGCACGTGGAGCGCCCCCACGACCTCGGCCGCCCGCACCGGGAGCACGAACACCACGGTTCCCGGAGATCCGGAGGCGAGCCGCAGCGGGCGCGTCCCCGCGAGCGCGGGGCCGAGCGCCTCGTCGTCGGCGGCTGCTCCGTGGTAGCGCGCGAACGCCTCGTCGCGTCCAGCGGTGGCAAGCAGCTCGTAGCGTCCCTCGCGGACGACGCCGAGCGCCGCGCCGGACGTGCCGAGCAGCGTGACGGCTGCCTGGACGAGCCGCCGCGGCAGCGGTGCGAGATCGTCGGCCGGGGCGAGCAGCTCCTGCTGCAGCTCGAGGAGCTGCTCGAGGCGCGCGAGGTCACAGGGCAGCGGCGCGGCCGAAGGCGTCTCCCGCACGGCACTTTCCTGTTGCGCCATGTGCGCAGGGGGATGTAGACCCTCGCAGCGGACAGGGTCAAGACACGCGCCGTCAGGGAGAACCGCATGACATCCTCCGATCTCCACCGCCAGGCGGACGAGCTGGTGCGCTACTACGGCGAGCTCGAGCGTCGGGTCATCCAGGCCGGCGTGCGCGGCATCGGCGAGCTGCTGACGCTCTACGAGCGCCTGCGGGCGGCCCTGGGGGCCGTGGGCGCGCAGGAGATCGGCTGGGTGGCCGAGCAGACCGAGGGGCTGCTCCAGGCGCTCGTGCGGATGGACGACAACCTCCAGGCGCTGCGCCGGCTGAAAGCCGCTCTCGGGCAGGGGTCCGAATCGGCGCGCGGGTGAGCCGACCGATGGCGGGGGCCGTACCCTGGCGCGTCGGGTACGTGATCGGTGGGCTCGGCAAGGGGGGCGCCGAGTACCAGCTCCACGAGCTGCTGCGCCACCTCGACCGCGAACGCTTTGCCCCCGCGGTCTTCGCGCTCGACGCGGGCGGCTACTGGGCCGAGCCCATCCGCCGGCTCGGCGTGCCCGTCGTCGAGCTGCCGCGGCGGGGGCACGTGGACCTCGGTCGACTCTGGCGGCTCCGCCGGGCGCTGCGCGCGTTTGCCCCGCATCTCCTGCAGACGATCCGCTGGTCGGGAAACTCCTACGGGCGGATCGCCGCGCTCGGGCTCGGTATTCCGGCCGTCGTGGCTGGGGAGCGGGCGCGTGCCCTGCGGCGTCCCGCCTGGCAGGTCGCGCTCGACCGCCTCCTCGACCGGGTGACCGACGGGTACCTCGTCAATTGCGCGGCCATCGCCGAGGGGCTCACCCGGCGCGAGCGCGTGGCGCGCGCAAAGATCACCGTCGTGCCGAACGGCATCGACGTCTCCGCCTTCCCACCGCCCAGCCTCGACCGGCGCGCGGCGCGCGCCGCCGCGGGCTTCGATCCAGGGCGCCGGCTGGTCGTCCAGGTGGGACGGCTCACGGCGCAGAAGGATCACCCGACGTTCCTCCGGGCGGCCGCCCTGGTGGCGCGGCAGGTGCCGGACGTCGACTTCCTCGTCGTCGGCGAGGGCGCGGAGCGGGCGGCCCTGGAGGCGCTCGCCCGCCAGCTCGGGCTCGCCCCGCGGGTGCGCTTTCTCGGGCTGCGCCACGACGTGCCGGCGCTCATGCGGGCGAGCGACGTGCTCACGCTCACGTCGGTGTACGAGGGCTTCCCCAACGTACTGCTCGAGGCGATGGCGAGCGGTGCGGTCGCGGTCGCGACCGCCGTCGACGGCGCGGTCGAGGTCGTCGTCCCCGAGGAGACGGGGCTCCTCGTCCCGCCCCGCGCCCCGGAGGCGGTGGCCGCCGCGGTGCAGCGCGTCCTCGGCGACCCGGTGCTCGCCGAGCGGCTCGCCCGCGCCGCGCGCCGGCGCGTCGAGGTCGAGTTCACGGTCGAGGCGATGGCCCGCCGCACGATGGCGGCCTATGCGGCGTGGCTCGACGCGCGGGGAACGGCGGCGGTGGCTGCGGCGGCATGACCGCACCGTCCGGGGCGGGGCGGGCGCTGGTGGTGGTCGTCTCGCAGTTTCCCGAGCCGAACGAGACGTTCATCGTGCGCGAGCTCGGGGAGCTCGTCCGGCTGGGCTTCCGGGTGACGATCCTCTCGCTGCGTCCCCCCCCGCCGGCGATTCTCGATCCCGAGGCGCGGGCGCTCCTCGCGCACACGGTCTACCCGCCGCCGCGGCTCGCGGCCGTGCTCGCCGGCGCGTGGGCGACGCTGCGCCGCCGACCCCGGGCGGCGCTGCGGGCGCTCGGCCGCGGCCTCGCCGACGTGCTCGCCGCGCTGCCGACCCCGCTGCTCGCCGCAAAGCAGCTCGCGGTGCTCCCGCTCACGCTCGCCTACGGCGGAGGCCTGCCCGCGGAGCCGGTGCGCCTGCACGCGCACTTCGCGAGCGTGCCGACGGCTGCCGTGCGCGTGCTCGCGGCGCTGCGCGGGCAGCGCTATGGCTTCACCGCGCATGCCTGGGACATCTACGTCGGCGAGAACGCGCGCCAGCTGCCGGCGCGCATCGCGGGTGCAGACCTGGTCGTCACCTGCACGGCCTACAACCGCGACGTCCTGCGGGCGCTCGCCCCGACGCCCGCCGACGCGGCCAAGGTGACGCTCTGCCACCACGGGCTCGACCTCGCGCTCTACGAGCCGGGACGGGAGCGGGCGGCCGATCTCATCGTGGGCGGTGCGAGCCTCGTGGAAAAGAAGGGGCTCGCGCACCTGATCGCCGCCTGCGGACGGCTTTCCGCGCGCGGCATCCCGTTCCGCTGCGTGGTGATCGGCGAGGGACCGGAGCGGCCGCGGCTCGAGGCGCAGATCGCGGCGCTCGGCCTGGGCGACCGGATCCGGCTCGTCGGCCGGATCCCCCACCGCGACCTCGTCCGCCACCTCCGCGAGGCCACGGTGCTCGCGCATCCGAGCATCGTCGATCGCCGCGGCTCGATGGACGGCATTCCCAACACGATCCTCGAGGCGATGGCCGTGGAGACGCCGGTGGTGGCGAGCCGGCTCTCCGGCATCCCCGAGGTCGTGCGCCCCGAGGAGACGGGGCTCCTGGTCGAGCCGGGCGACGTCGACGGCCTCGCGGCGGCGCTGGCGCGCCTCCTCGGCGATCCCGGCCTCGCCCGCCGCCTCGGTGCTGCCGGGCGGGCCCTCGTCGAGGAGCGCTTCGACGTGCGCCGCAACGTCGCCGCGCTCGCGGTGCTGCTGGCGGCCCCGTGACGCGGCTGCGGCCGCTTGCCGAGCCGGGGGTGTGGCGCGTGCTCGGGCGGGCGCTGCGGCTGCGCTGCCCGCGGTGTGGCCGGGGCGCGCTCTGGGCGCGGGCCTTCACCATGCACGCGGCGTGCAGCGTCTGCGGGCTGCGCTACGAGCGCGAGCCCGGCTACTTCGTGGGGGCGATCTACGTGAACTACGCCATCACGGTCGCGCTTGCGCTCGGGGGCGTGCTCGCCCTCGACCTCGCCGTCGGGCTCTCGCTGCGCGCCCAGCTCGCGCTGGCGGTGGCGGCGGCGGCGCTGGTCCCGCTCGCGATCTTCCGCTATGCGCGGAGCCTGTGGCTCGCCATCGACTACCTCGTGAGCCGCGCCGACGAGCGGTCGACGCGGCGACAGCCCCGCTAGCGGCCCCGGCCCCGCGCGCGGCCTCCGTGCTGCTCCCGATCTTTCTCGTCGTGCTCGTCGACGTCTTTGCGCTGACGCTGGTGATCCCGCTTCTCGCGATCTACGCGGAGCAGTTCGGCGCCACCCCGCTCGAGGCCACGCTGCTCGTCTCGGTGTTCGCCGTCTGCCAGCTCGTCTCGGGGCCCGCCCTCGGCCGCATCTCCGATCGCGTGGGGCGCAAGCCGCTGTTGCTCGTGAGCCAGGCGGGCACCTTCGCGGGGCTTCTCGTGATGGGCGGGGCGCGGGCGCTCTGGATGCTCTACGTCGGGCGCATCATCGACGGCGCGACGGCCGGGAACCTCTCGCTGGCGCAGGCCTACATCGCCGACAACACGGCCCCCGAGGACCGCGCGAAGGCCTTCGGCCTCATCGGCATCGCCTTCGGCCTCGGCTTCTTCCTCGGCCCGTGGGTGACCGGCTACCTCGCCCAGTACGGGCTGCGCGCGCCCATCTTCGCCGCCGCGGCGATGTCGCTGACGAGCATCCTCTGCACGGCGACCCTGCTGCCGTGGCAGGAGCCGGCGCGCGGCGCCCGCGACGTCGGGCCCGGCGGCCGACGCCCAGGGCTCGTCGAGTGGAGCGTCTATGCGCGGTACTTCGCCCGCCCGGTGCTGGCCGGTCTCCTCGGGCAGTTCTTCCTGTTTGCGTTTGCGTTTGCGACCTTCACGTCGGGCTTCGCGCTCTTCGCGGAACGCACGTTCCGCTGGGGCGGGCGGCCGTTCACGCCGCGGGAGGTCGGCTATCTCTTCGCTTATGCGGGATTTCTCGGCATCCTCCTCCAGGGCGGCCTCATCGGACGGCTCGTGCGCCGCTTCGGGGAGCCCAGGCTGGTGCGGGCGGGGTTCTTCGCGCTCGGCCTCGCCTATCTGGTGCTCGGTCTGATCCACAGCGTGGGACCGCTCGTCGTGGTGGCGACTCTCGCCGCGTTCGGGCAGGGCGTGCTCCGGCCCGCGCTCACGAGCCTCGTCAGCCGCTGTGCGGCCGAGCACGAGCAGGGGGTGGTGCTCGGCTTGAGCCAGTCGCTCACCTCGCTCGCGCAGGTCGCGGCCCCGGCGGTGGGCGGGTGGCTGATCGAGCGGGGGCTGCTCGGTCCGTGGGCCTTCGCCGCGGCGCTGGCGGCGGCGCTCGGGCTCGCGGCGAGCCCCTGGGCGTCGGGCCGCGCCGCGCCCGCGGTCACAGCCGGTAGAGCATGAACCAGACGAGCACGCCGGTCACCGACACGTACAGCCAGACGGGCAGCGTCCAGCGGGCCAGGCGGGCGTGTCGCTGGAAGCGGCCGCGCAGCGCGAGGAGCAGCGTGATCGACGCGAGCACGGGCACGAGGGCCGCAAGCGGCGTGTGCGTGCCGAGGATCGCGAGGTAGATCGGGCGTGCCCAGCCCGGGCCGGCAAAGCGCGTCACGCCGGCGCGCGCGTGGTGCACGACGTAGACGACGAGGAACGCGATCGACGCGGCGAACGCCGCGAGCATGCACGCCCGGTGGAGGCGGACCTGGCGGCGGCGGATGGCGCGCCAGCCGAGGAGGAGGAGCACGGCGCTTGCGGCGTTGAGGCCCGCGTCGAGCGTGGGCAGGGCCGCGGCGGCGCTCATCGGGGTTGCGCGGCCCTGAGCGCGCGTGCGTCGCGCGCGAGCCGGTCGACGTCGGCGCGCACGGTGCCGTGGTAGTAGCCGCGGATGTGCAGCCGGCGATCGACGAGGACGAAGCGGTCGCTGTGCGTGATCGGATCGCCGGGCGGCCCGTTGTCGGCCCAGGCGACGTGGAAGCCGTCGCGCAGGAGCGCGGCCACCGCATCCCGCGGGCCGGTGACGAACAGCCAGGCCGCCCCTGCGCCCGCCCGCTCGGCGTAGGCCCGCAGCACCTCGGGCGTGTCGTGCGTCGGGTCGACGCTGAAGGAGACGAGCCGCACCGGATCGTCGCCGGTGGTGAGCTCGGGCGCAAGCCGGGCCATCTCCGCGGTGAGCGCCGGACAGAACTGCGCACAGCGCGTGTAGACGAAGTCGGCCACCCAGACGTGGCCGGCGAGCATGTCCGCGGTGAGGGAGGTGCCGGCGCGCTCGGTGAGCGTGAACGGCGGCACCCGTCCCAGGTCCGGCAGGGCGCGTCCTCCGCAGCCGACCGCCGACGCCGCGAGCAGCGCCGCCCCGGCGGCCCACCGCGCGCTACTCCGAAGGATGGGCCTCCCCGCTGCTCGCCGCTGGCGCGCGATGAGTGAGAAGCCGGGTGAAGGCGCCGAGGTCGGGGGTGAGCATGAAGAGGAGGAACACGCAGAGCACGAGCGGGGTGAGCGCGATGTAGGCGAGCGTTCGCTTTTCGTAGGCGAGATGCATGTAGAAGAGCGCCACCAGCGCCGCCTTGGTCGCGGCGAGCACGACCAGCATGACCGCGATCTCGACGTGCGGGAGGGGCAAATAGATGACGCCGATCTCGACCGCCGTGAGCACCGCGAGCCACAGGAACACCTGCAGATACCGCCGCTCTTCCTGGGCGGCCTGCTCGGCCAGGTGGGGGGATGCCACGCTCTGCGTTGCCATCGGCGAGCTCCTACAGGAGGTAGACGAACGTGAACACGAGGATCCAGATGAGGTCGACGAAGTGCCAGTAGAGGGCGGCGATCTCGACCTCGCTGTTGTGCTCGGCGGAGTACTTGCCGAGGAGCGCGCGGACGAGAATCGCCCCCAGGTACACGACGCCCGAGAAGACGTGCATGCCGTGGAAGCCGGTGAGGATGAAGAAGGTGGCGCCGAAGAGATTCTTGCGGATCGACTGCCCCTCGTGAAAGATGAGCTTGTTCCACTCGTAGGCCTGGAGCGAGAGGAAGATCGCGCCGCCGAGCATCGTGAGCAGTAGGAAGCGGCGCAGCTTCGCCTGGTTGCCGTGGCGGATGCCGGCGAGCGCTTCCACCATCGTGACGCTGCTGCACACGAGCAGGAACGTCATGAGGGCGGTGAGCTGGATGCCGAGGATCGACGACGGCCGCGGCCAGGTGGGATCGCCGTAGCGCAGCGCCCCGTAGGAGGCGAGCAGGCCGCCGAACGACATGGCGTCGGCGGCGAGGAAGATCCACATGCCAAGCTTGCCCCAGCTCTCCGGGGTGAGCGGGGACTCGGCGGGCTCGACGTCGAGGTGGTGTTCGGCTACGGCGACGGACGTCACGTCAGGCCTCCTCCGGTTGCGCGGGCTGCGCCGCGTGGCGGCGCGCCCACGGCAGCTCGATGACCGAGGCGCGGCGGCGTCCGGTGCCGCGCCGGTAGAGAATCACGAGGCAGAGCGCCGCGGTGATGAACACCGCGTACGGCGCCGCCATGAGAAAGAGGATGCTCCAGTCGAAGGCGCGCTGCCGCGGGTCGTTCGGCCCGAAGGAGCTCGCGCACATCGCGCACGACTGGGCGAACGCCCGCGACGCCGGGACGAGGAGCCCGAAGGCGACGAGCCGCGCGAGGCTGCGCAGGCGCATCAGAAGTACACCACGCCGAAAAGCACGACCCACAGCACGCACACGAAATACCAGTAGACGGTCGCCATCTCCAGCCCGGCGCGCCGCTGCGGCGTGATTCGCCCGCGTCGGGCGAGCGCCACGAGGACGACGAGCCAGACGACGGCCGCCAGCACGTGCGCGGCGTGGCAGCCGATGAGGAGGTAGAACGTCGCTCCGTAGAGGCTGCTGCCGGCGGTGAGACCGTGGCCGATGAGGCGCACCCACTCGGCCCCCTGAACCGTGACGAAGAGCACGCCGATCGCGGCCGTCACCGTGAGCAGGCCCGTGACGTTCCCCCCCTGGCCGCGGCGGAGAGCGCGGCCGGCGCGGGTGAGGGGGACCAGGCTCGCCAGCAGCACGACCGTGTTCGCGGCCGCGACCGGGATCGGCAGCCGCGGCAGGTTCGGCGGCGGCCAGTTCGGGGCGGAGATGCGGAAGATCATGTAGGTGGCGATGAGCCCCGCGAACAGCATCGCCTCGGCCGTGACCAGCACGATCACGGCCACCACCGAATTGGGGATCGGAGGCCGTCGCTCGACGGCAACGCGGCGGGGCATGGCGAGCGCGTCGGCGGCAGTCATCAGAAGGTGAGCTTGTCGAGCGCCATCGCGCCGAGCACGAGCGGCAGGTAGATCAGTGACGCGAGAAGAAGCCGCCGGGCGTCGGTTGCCGAGCGGCTGCGTGCGAGATTCACCGCTGACCAGACGAACCCGAGGCCGAGCACGAGCGCGGCCAGGAAGTAGAGCGGACCTGCGAGCCCGACCAGCGTGGGCAGGAGTGCCACGGGCACGAGCGCGAGCGCATTGGTGACCGCGTGCGTGCCCGTCCGCCGCCCGTCCTGGTCGAGGACCGGCAGCACGCGGATGCCGGCGCGGGCGTAGTCGTCGCGGTAGAGCCGGCTCACCGCCAGCGTGTGCGGAATCTGCCAGAGGAACATGATGGCGAAGAGGATCCACGCCTCGAGACCGAGGCTCCCGCGCGCCGCAGCCCAGCCCGCCACAGGGGGGAGCGCCCCCGGAACGGCGCCGACCAGCGAGCAGAGCGGCGTCACGCGCTTGAGCGGCGTGTAGACGAGGAGATAGGTCGCGGCGATGGCGGCCGTGACGAACGTCGGAAGGCCACCCACCATCGCCGCGAGATAGCCGAGGCCCACCGCGAGGAGGCCGAGCCCGACCGCGAGCGCCTCGCCGGGCAGAAGCCGCCCGTCGGGCAGCGGCCGCCGCCGCGTGCGCTCCATGCGCGCGTCGAGGTCGCGCTCGAGATACTGGTTGAGGGCGAGCGTGCCGGCGGCGGCGAGCGCCGTGCCCGCGAGCATGTGGAACAGCGGCAACGCCGCCGGCGTCCCCGCGGCGCCGAGGTAATACCCGACCACGGTGGTGACCAGCACCAGCGAGACCACACGCGGTTTGCCGAGCTCGAAGTAGTCCGCAAGCCGGCGCCGCAGCAGCGGCACCGCCGAGGAGGCGACCGCCGGTGTCATGCGGCCACCTGCGCGGCGACCGCGGTGCGGTGGGCGGCCTGGCCGCGCGCCGGGACGAGCCGGTTCGCGCGCAGCGCGAGCACGAGGCAGGTGGCGAGCAGCGCCGCCCCGATCGCCAGGTGGGCGGTCGTGGGCATCACGGCCCGCGCCGTCCAGATGACGAGCGCTCCGAGCGTCACCTGCACCGCGAGGAGCGCAAGCGCGAGCAGCGCAGGCCGCACGAGCGCGGGCTCGCCGCGGTGGCGGCCGACGGCGACGGCCGCGGTCGAGAGCACCGCGCCCGCGACCACGAGCGCCCCCACGCGATGCGCGAAGTGGACGCGAACCGGCTCGGTCACGAGCGGGGGCACGAGCCGACCGAAGGCGAGGGGGAAATCGGGAATCGCGAGCCCGGCCCCCATGTGGCGCATGAGCGCGCCCAGCACGAGCTGACCGAAAACGAGCCCCGTCGTCGCGCCGGCGAGCAGGGGCAGGCCCGACGGCGCCGTCGTGGGCACGGCCGCCGCCTGCCAGCGCCGCCCCGTGACCAGCGCGAGGCTCACCGTGAGACAGAAGAAGAGCTGGGCGAGGCAGGCGTGGGCGACGGAGACGGCGAGAGGGAGCTTGTAAAGGACCGTGACGCCGCCGAGGACGCCCTGGAGGACGACCGCCAAGAACGCGAGGAGCCCGAGCGCGCGCACCCCCGGCCGGGGCTCGGCGACCGCGATCCAGAGCGCGAGCACGAGCGTGAGGCAGCCGACGAGCGCGGCGGCCAGCCGGTGCCCGTGCTCGAAGAGCACGCCGCCCACCATCGGGGGGAAGACCTGTCCGAAGGAGAGCGGCCAGTCGGGAACCGCGAGCCCGGAGCCGGTGCTCGTGACGAGCCCGCCCAGGAAGAGGAGCACGAACGTCGCCGCGCTCGTTGCGACGGCGAAGCGGTGCAGCCACGGGCTCGGGGCGTGCGGCATCCGCGTCAGTGGGCCGCGGCTGCGGTCCGGCCTTCGAGCCGGCGCGCCTGCGGCAGGTAGTCCTCGGCGACGAGCGGCGAGGAGTACTCGTAGGGCCCGCGGTAGACCGTCGGCAGCGGGCCCGGGAAGTTGCCGTGCGGCGGCGGCGTCGGCGCCTCCCACTCGAGCGTGTTTGCGTGCCAGGGATTGCGCGGCGCCCGCTCGCCGGCGAACAGGCTCCAGAAGAAGTTCACGACCAGGAAGAGCTGGGCGAACCCGAGCAGCAGCGCCCCGCGCGTGATGAGCACGTTCACGGGTTGGAGCGGCAGCAGGAAGTCGTACTGGGTCGGGTTGTAGATGCGGCGCATGTGCCCGCCGATGCCGAGGATGTGCATGGGGAAGAACGTGAGGTTGAAGCCGATCAGCGTGAGCCAGAAGTGCACCTTGCCGAGCCGCTCGTTCATCATGCGGCCGAACATCTTCGGGAACCAGTAGTAGATGGCGGCGAAGGCCCCGAACATGCTCCCGCCGAAGACCACGTAGTGGATGTGCGCGACGATGTAGTACGTGTCGTGGATGTAAATGTCCACGGGCGTCGAGGCCATGTAGATGCCCGAAAGCCCGCCGATGACGAACATCGACACGAACCCGAGCGCGAAGAGCATTGGCGTCGTGAAGCGGATGTTGCCGCGCCAGAGCGTGCCGAGCCAGTTGAAGGTCTTGATCGCCGAGGGCACGGCGATGACCATCGTCGACATCATGAAGCTCGTGCCGAGCACCGGGCTCATCCCGCTCTGGAACATGTGGTGGCCCCACACGATCCACGAGAGCCCGGCGATCGCCATCATCGAGAACGCCATCGCCTTGTAGCCGAAGATTGGCTTGCGCGAGAACACGGCGAGGATGTCGGAAGCGATCCCCATCGCCGGCAGGATGAGGATGTAGACCTCCGGGTGCCCGAAGAACCAGAACACGTGCTGCCAGAGGAGCGGCTCGCCCCCGCCGTCGGGCAGGAAGAAGTGCGTCCCGGCGATCCGGTCGAAGAGCAGCATGCCGAGGCCGGCGGTGAGCACGGGGAGGGCGAGGAGCAGGAGGATCGCGGTGATGAACAGCGCCCAGATCGTGAGCGGCAGGCGGAACCAGGTCATGCCGGGCGCGCGCATGTTGATGATGGTCGTGATGTAGTTGACCGAGCCCATGAGCGAGGAGATGCCGAGCACGATCAGGCTGATGCACCAGAGGTTCTGGCCCCAGTACACGCCGCTGTAGGCCGGCACATCGCTCAGCGGCGGGTAGGAGGTCCAGCCCGCGGCCGCCGCGCCGCCGGTCACGAAGAAGCTCGCCAGCATGATCACGTTGGCGACCACGGCGACCCAGAACGAGAGCATGTTGAGGAACGGGAAGGCCATGTCGCGCGCGCCGATCATCAGCGGGATCAGGAAGTTCCCGAAGCAGCCGACGAGGATCGGCATCACCGCGAAGAAGATCATGATCGTCGCGTGCATCGTGAAGAAGGCGTTGTAGGTGTCGGGCGGGATGATGCCGTCGAACATGAGCGGCTGCGGCACCCAGTGGAAGCCGGGCACCGGGGTCTCCGGCCAGGCGAGCTCCCAGCGGACGAGGAGCGCCAGCACGCCGCCGATCACGAGCATGCTGAGCCCCGTGGTGAGGAACTGCTTGCCGATCGTCTTGTGGTCGAGCGAGAAGATGTACTTGCGGATGAAGCCCGGCTCGGCGTGCGCAGCCGCGAGATGGCGGGCCTCGGCGTGACTGATCGCTTCGCTCATCGTGCTCCTCTCAGCCGTGCGCCGCAGCGGGCGTCGTGCTCCCGATCTTGTGCTCCTTTGCCCAGGCCTCGAACTCCTCCTGCGGGAGCACGTGCAGCCAGCCGCGCATGCCGGAGTGGCCGAACCCGCAGAGCTCGGCGCAGGGGATCTCGTACTTGCCCGGCTTGGTCACCTTGAACCAGATGGGGATTTCGTGCCCCGGCACGGCGTCCTGCTTGAAGCGCATGCTCGGGACGAAGAAGCTGTGGATCACGTCCTTCGAGCGGAGCACGACGCGGATCGTCTTGTTCACCGGAACCGTGACGTCGTTGTCCATCACGACGTCGTCGTCGGTGCCGATCTTGCCGTCCGGGCCCGCGTAGTGGGCCTCCCAGTTGAACTGCTTCGCGGTGACGCCCATCTCGAAGTCGCTCGGCGGGATGCGCTCCTTGATGTTCGCCCAGGTTGCGCGGCTGACGAGCGCCAGCACCACGAGGATGATCGCCGGCACGACGGTCCAGACGATCTCGAGCGTCGTGTTGCCGTGGGTGTACTCGGCCCGCCGGTCCGGCCGGTACCGATAGCGGACGACGAAGACGAGCAGCGTGAGCTGCACGGCCAGGAAGACCGCGGCGGTGAGGTAGTAGATGCCGTAGAAGAGACGGTCGATCTGGGGCGCGAACGTGGAGACGCCCTCGGGCAGCCAGCTCATCATGGGGTCACGCCCATCCTCGGTACCGCCGCGGGAGGGTCCCGCGGGCCAGATGCTTGCGCTTCATCGTGCGGATCGCGATCGCGCGGGGAAAATCTGCGGGCTCTTAGCGCGAAGGCGACGCGGGTGCAAGCTCGGCGGTTGACACCGCCCGACCGCGGCGCTACGGGAGCGCCCGATGGCAGGGCTCCGGCAGTTCTTCGAGATCCTCGTGCGACCCGACAACATCCCGATCGCCGGGATGTTCCTTCTCGTGCTCTTCTTCACGTGGGTTGCGCTCAAGCAGGCGCTGCGCAACGACCGCCTGATCGAGCAGGGCCGCGAGGACGAGATCCTCAAGGAGATGCAGAAGTAGCGGCGGGTTGTTGCTGCCAGCGCCGTCTGCTAGCGTCACGCCATGCCGTTTACGATCGTCGCGGAGAACTGCACCGGCTGCACCGCGTGCGAGAAGCGGTGTCCCACCCGCGCGATCAGCGGCGAGCCCAAGAAGGCCTTCTACATCGAGCCCACCCTCTGCATCGACTGCGGGGCGTGCGGTGTGATCTGCCCGGACGAGGCGATCCTCGACACCTGGGGCAACGTCACCCGGGTGCTCAAGCGCACCGAGCGGCCGATCGCGGTCGTGCACCCCGACAACTGCAACGGCTGCGGCGTGTGCATCGACGTCTGCCCCTTCGACTGCATCGCGCCCTCGCCGGAGAACACCGCGCACTACCTCGGGCGCGTGGTCGTGGACGAGAAGACGTGCGTCGGCTGCAAGCTCTGCGAGGAGGTGTGCGGCTGGGAGGGCATCTACGTGATGCCCGGCGGCGAGAAGCCGGCGTTCCTCGAGGCGCTCGGCTATACGCCCGCGGACACCGCGGCCTGACGCGGCGGTCAGCCGACGATCTTGTTGAGCGGATACTCGATGATCCCGACGGCGCCGGCGCGCAGCAGCTTCGGGATGAGGTCGCGCACCGCCGCCTCCGCGGCCACGCTCTCGACCGAGAGCCAGTCGGTGCCGTAGAGGTTCGCGATCGTCGGCGCCGTGATCGCGGGCAGCAGCGCGATCACGTCCTGGAGGCGATCGCGCGGCACGTTCATCTTGAGCCCCACCTGCGCCTCGGCACGCAGCGCCCCCGCGAGCAGGAGCCCGATCTGCTCGATCTTCTCCCGCTTCCACGGCTCGGCCCACGCCGCGCGGTTGGCGACGAGCTGCGGCACGGACTCGAAGAGCTCGCAGACGATGCGCAGCCCGTGCGCCCGGATGGTCGATCCGGTCTCGGTCACCTCGACGATCGCGTCGACGAGGCCCTCGGCCACCTTGGCCTCCGTCGCGCCCCAGGAGAACTCGATCTGCACGTCGATGTTCCGCTCGGCGAACCAGCGGCGCGTGTACCCGACCAGCTCCGTCGCCACGCGCCCGCCGCGCAGGTCCTCGGGGGTCCGCACGGGCGAGTCCCGCTGCACGACGAGCACCCAGCGCGTCGGGCGGAGACTCGTCTTGGAGTACACGAGCTCCTGCGCGACGACGACGTCGGCTGCGCACTCGAGCACCCAGTCGCGGCCGGTGATCCCCGCGTCGAGCGTGCCGGTCTCGACGTAGCGGGCCATCTCCTGCGCGCGCACGAGGAGACAGCGCAGGCCCGGATCGTCGACGGTGGGGAAGTAGCTGCGGGCGTCGACGCCGATCTTCCAGCCCGAGCGGCGGAACAGCTCGAGCGTGGCCGCCTCGAGGCTGCCCTTGGGGATGCCGAGCCGCAGCACGTTCATCGCCGGACGGGCGCGGAGGGGCGCTCGCCGACGATTCGCCACGTGTCGCCCTCGACGCGGCGGAAGAAGCAGCTCCGGTAGCCCTCGTGGCAGGCGGGGCCCGTCTGCTCGACCTTGAGGAGCACGGCATCCTGGTCGCAGTCGACGTACACCTCGCGCACGCGCTGGACGTGCCCGGAGGTCTCCCCCTTGGTCCACAGCGCGCCGCGCGAGGTGCTCCAGTACGTGGCGCGGCCGGTTTCGAGCGTGCGCTGCCACGCCTCGCGGTTCATGTACGCGACCATGAGCACCTGCCCGTTCGCGGCATCCTGGGCGACGGCGACGATTAGGCCGCCGCGCTTGGCGAAGTCGGGCTCGGGCATGTCGCGGCTTTACCATGGGCCCCGCGCCAAGGCGAGCCGGAGGCGGCCGGTGGACCCCCGGCGCGCGGCTCGGCTAAACAAGCGCGATGAAGCTCAGCGAGATCGCGCGGGCCATCGGCTGCGAGCTCCGCGGCGACGACGTCGACATCCGCGGCGTGGCGGCGATCGAGGACGCGGAGCCGGGGACGCTCACCTTCGCCGCCGACCGCCGACACGCCCGCTGGCTCGCGACGACGCGTGCGGCGGCGGTGGTGCTCGCTGCCGAGGCGCCCGAGGTGGCGCTGCCCTCGCTGCGCGCGCGGCACCCCTACCTCGCCTTCGTCGCCGCCGTGGAGCTCTTCCATCCGCCCGCGCGGCCGACGCCTGGCGTCCACCCGAGCGCCGTGGTGGCGCCGACGGCGCAGCTCGGGGCCGGCGCGAGCGTCGGGCCGCACGTCGTCGTCGGCGAGGACGTGGTGATCGGCCGCGACGCCGTGCTGCACGCCGGCGTGGTGATCTACCCGCGGGTGCGCATCGGCGACCGCTTCACCGCGCACGCGGGCGCGGTCGTGCGCGAGGACGTGCGCATCGGCGATCGCGTGACGCTGCATGCGGGCGCGGTGATCGGCAGCGATGGCTTCGGCTACGTGCCGCAGGAGGGCGGGCACCGCAAGATTCCGCAGGTCGGCACCGTCGTGCTGGAGGACGACGTCGAGATCGGGGCGAACACGACGGTCGACCGCGCCGCGCTCGGGGCCACCGTCGTCGGTCGGGGCACGAAGATCGACAACCTCGTGATGGTGGGGCATGGAAGCCGCATCGGCCCGCATTGCTTGCTCGCCGCGCAGGTGGGGCTCGCCGGCGGCACGCGACTCGGGACGCACGTGATGCTGGGCGGGCAGGCGGGGCTCGCGGGCCACCTCACGGTGGGCGACCGCGCGCGGGTGGCCGCCCGCTCGGGCGTGCACGGCGACGTGCCCGCGGGGGCGACGTACGGAGGGTATCCGGCCACCGAGGTCCGCCGCTGGAACCGGGCCGCCGTGGCACTGCTCCGCCTCCCCGGAGTGCTCCGCCGGCTGCGGCGGGTCGAGCGGGCGCTCGGTCTCCCTGGCGACGCAGGCGAGGAGTGACGGGCACCCTTTGGTGCGCCCGCGCCGAGCGGCTATACTGCGCGGCGCCCCGCGCGGCCATGCGAATCCAGGTGGATGACATCGAGGCGTCGCCGAAGGCGCTCGATTACGCCGAGGAGGTCGACGACTTGAACGCCCGGCTGACCTGCGGGGCAGGGGACTACCGCATGCCCGCCGCCGTCGCCGTCCACGTCTCCTACTACCGCGCTGGGCTCGACCTCTTCTTCGAGGGGACGGTGCGGGGGCTCGTCTGCGGCCGCTGCGCACGGTGCGCCGAGGACTACGCCTTCCGGCTCGACGCCCCCTTTCGCTTCGTGCTCGCGCCGCGAGCGGCCGCAGCGTTCGGCGACGGAGCGCTCGACGCCGAGGACCTGGCGCTCAGTTTCTACGAGGGGCGCGAGGTCGACCTCACCCCGCTCGTGCACGAGCAGATCATCCTCGCGCTGCCCACCCGCCCGCTCTGCCGCGAGGACTGCCGGGGCCTCTGTCCGCGCTGCGGCGCCAACCTGAACGTCGCCCGCTGCAGCTGCCCGCCGACGACGGCGCGGCTCACCGCCTGGTCGGGGCTGCGGCGGGGGAGCTAGCGGGCGAGGGAGGAGACGAGGGATGGCCGTTCCCAAGCGCCGGACGTCGGCGTCCAAGCGAGACAAGCGCCGCGCGCACGACGCGCTCACGCCGCCGCACGTCATCGCATGCCCGCAGTGCGGCGAGCGCACGCTGCGCCATCGCGCCTGCCCACACTGCGGCTTCTATCGCGGACGCAAGGTGGTCGAGGTCGAGGAAGCCTGACCCTGGGCGCCGCGGCGGCCGTCTGTCTCTTTCCCGGCCAGGGATGCCAGCGGGTCGGGATGGGCCGGGACCTTGCGGAGGCGTTCCCGGTCGCCCGGCGCACGTTTGCCGAGGCGGACGAGCATCTCGGCTACGCGCTCTCGCGGCTGTGCTTCGAGGGGCCCGCCGAGACGCTCGAGCTCACCGAGCACGCGCAGCCCGCGATCCTCACGACGAGCGTGGCCGCCTACCGCGTGCTGCGCGAGGTCACGGGGCTCGTGCCCCGGGCGCTCGCCGGGCACAGCCTCGGCGAATGGAGCGCGCTCGTGGCGAGCGGCGCGCTCGACTTCGGCGATGCGGTGCGCGGCGTGCGCGCCCGCGGCCGGCTCATGCAGAGCGCCGTGCCGGTCGGCATGGGTGCGATGGCCGCGGTGATGGGGCTCGAGGCCGAGGTGGTCGCGGCGCTCTGCGAGGAGGCGGCCGCGGGCGAGGTGCTCGCCCCCGCCAACTTCAACGGGGGCGGGCAGATCGTGGTGGCCGGGCACGCAGGGGCGGTCGAGCGGTTCGTGGCGCTCGCCGCGGCCCGCCGGGCGCGCGCCAAGCGGCTCGCGGTGAGCGCCCCCTTTCACTGCCCGCTGATGGAGCCCGCGGCGCGCGGGCTCGTCGAGGTGCTCGCGGACGTGCGCTTTTGCGAGCCCGCGATCCCCGTCGTGACCAGTGTCGAGGCGCGGCTCGTGGGCGGCGGGGCGGAGCTGCGGGAGCTGCTCGTGCGGCAGGTGACGGCGCCCGTGCGCTGGGAGGAGACGGTGCGCGTCCTCGTCGCCCTCGGGGCCGAGGTGGCCCTCGAGGTCGGCCCCGGCACGACGCTTGCGGGGCTCGCGCGCCGGATCGCGCCGGGGCTGCGCGTGCTCACCGCCGGCGACGGGGCGGGCGTGGCGCAGGCGCGCGAGGTGCTGGCGTGAGCGACGCGCTCACGGGGCAGGTGGCGCTCGTCACCGGAGCGTCGCGCGGCATCGGACGCGCGATCGCGCTGCGGCTCGCGGCGGCCGGCGCGGACGTGGTGGTCAACTACGTGCACAACCGCGCGGCGGCCGAGGAGACCGTGCGGCTCATCGGCGCGGCAGGCGGACGTGCCCGCGCGCTCGGCTTCGACGTGGGCGACGCCGAGGCGGTGCGCGCCGGGGTGGGCGAGATCGTTGACCGGCAGGGGCGGCTTGATATTCTCGTCAACAATGCGGGTCTCGCAGTCGACGCGCTGGTGCTGCGCCTGACGGAGGACGACTGGCACCGCGTCCTGCGGACCAACCTGACCGGGGTATTCCACTGCAGCAAGGCCGCGCTCCGCGCGATGGTGCGGCAGCGCTACGGCCGAATCGTGAACCTCACGTCGGTCGTGGCGGAGATGGGCAACGCGGGGCAGGCGGCCTACGCCGCCGCCAAGGCGGGGGTGATCGGCTTCACGCGCTCGCTCGCGCGCGAAGTGGCCTCCCGGGCGGTCACCGTCAACGCGGTCGCCCCGGGGCTGGTCGCGACCGACATGAGCGGGGCCTTGACCCCCGAGCGGAAGGCCGCGTACACGGGCCTGATTCCCGCCGGGCGCGTCGCCTCGGCCGACGAGGTGGCGGCGGCGGTGGCGTTCCTGGCGTCGCCGGAGGCCGGGTACGTCACCGGCCACGTCCTGCACGTGAACGGCGGGCTCTACATGTGAACGGGTGAGGCCCCTCAAGGAGGACCGGATGGCAGCCAGTGTGGAGCAGCGGGTGAAGGAGATCATCTGCGAACAGCTCGGCGTGAGCGAGGACCAGGTGACCCCCGATGCCTCGTTCATCGAGGACCTGGGCGCTGACTCGCTCGACATCGTCGAGCTGGTGATGGCGCTCGAGGAAGAGTACGACATGGAGATCTCCGACGAGGAGGCCGAGAAGATTCGCACCGTGCAGGACGTCGTGAACTACATCGAGACGCACAAGTGACGTCGCCGCTCGCGCGCACGGATCCGCTCGTCTACGACGCCATCCGGCGGGAGACGGAGCGGCAGGAGTACAACCTCGAGCTGATCGCATCGGAGAACTACGTGAGCGAGGCGGTGCTCGAGGCGCAGGGCTCGATCCTCACCAACAAGTACGCGGAAGGCTATCCCGGCCGGCGATACTACGGGGGCTGTGAGTTCGTCGACGTGGTCGAGCGCGCGGCGATCGAGCGGGCGATGCGGCTCTTTGGTGCCGAGGGCGCCAACGTGCAGCCGCACTCGGGCTCGCAGGCCAACATGTGCGTGTATTTCTCGCAGCTCGCCCCCGGGGACACGATCCTCGCCATGAACCTCGCCCACGGCGGGCACCTGACGCACGGGAGCCCCGTCAACTTCTCGGGGAAGTTCTTCCGGGTGGTGTCCTACGGGGTGCGCGAATCCGACGGCCGCATCGACTTGGATCAGGTGCGCGACCTCGCCCGGCGCGAGCGGCCGCGGCTGATCGTGGTCGGCCATTCGGCCTACCCGCGGGCGATCGACTTCGCGCCCTTCCGGACGATCGCCGACGAGGTGGGGGCGCACGTGCTCGCGGACATGGCCCACTTCGCCGGCCTCGTGGCCGCGGGCCTGCATCCCTCGCCGGTGCCGTACTGCGAGTTCGTCACCACCACCACGCACAAGACGCTGCGCGGGCCGCGCGGGGGCCTCATCCTCTACCGCCAGGCCTTCGCCAAGGCGATCAACGCCGCCGTCTTCCCCGGCAACCAGGGCGGCCCCTTGATGCACGTGATCGCCGCCAAGGCGGTGGCGCTCGAGGAGGCCTCGACGCCGGCCTTCCGCGACTACCAGCGCCAGATCGTCGCCAACGCCCGCGCGCTCGCCGAGGGGCTTGCGCGCCGCGGGCTCAGGCTCGCCTCGGGCGGCACCGACAACCACCTCATGCTGGTCGACCTGCGCGGCACCGAGCTCACCGGCAAGCTCGCCGAGGAGACGCTCGATTGTGCGCGCATCACGGTGAACAAGAACGCCGTGCCGTTCGATCCGCGGCCGCCCGCCGTTACCAGCGGCATCCGGATCGGCACGCCCGCGGTGACCACGCGCGGCATGCGGGAGCCCGAGATGGACGTGATCGCCGATTTGATCGCGCGGTCGCTCGCCCACGTCGGCGACGCGTCGGCGCTCGCGCGCATCGGCGCCGAGGTGCGCGAGCTCTGTGCGCGCTTCCCGATCTATCGTCACCGGCTCGCGGCCGCCTCCTGAGACCGTCGTGCGCTGCCCCTTTTGCCGCGACCTCGACAACCGGGTCGTGGACTCGCGGCTCGCGAAGGAGGGGGAGGTCATCCGGCGGCGGCGGCAGTGCGGCCGCTGCGGGCGGCGCTTCACCACCCACGAACGGGTGGAGGTGACGCTGCCGGTGGTCGTGAAAAAGGACGGGCGGCGCGAGCCCTTCGAGCGCGCCAAGATCGTCAACGGGCTGCGGCGCGCCTGCGAGAAGCGGCCCGTGTCGAGCGACACCATCGCCGCGGTCGCCGATCGCATCGAGCGGCAGCTCCAGGAGCGCGCCGAGAGCGAGGTGACGAGCCGGGAGATCGGCGAGGCGGTCATGCGCGAGCTCCACGCGCTCGACGCCGTGGCCTACGTCCGCTTCGCCTCGGTCTACCGCTCCTTCGGCGACGTGCACGAGTTCATGCGCGAGCTCGAGGACCTGATCGCGCAGCGTCGGGCGGGGTCGCGCCGCGGCGCGACCCCGCGATCCTCCGGACGCCGCCGCGCGTGAGCGCCGACGCGCGCTACATGGCGCGGGCCCTGGCGCTGGCCGCGCGCGGGCTCGGGCGAACGTTTCCGAACCCGCCGGTGGGCGCCGTCTTCGTGCGCAACGGGCGGGTGGTCGGGGAGGGCTATCACCGCCGCGCGGGCGCCCCGCACGCGGAGATCGAGGCGCTGCGGGCGGCGGGTGCGCGGGCCCGCGGGGCGGTGCTCTACGTGACCCTCGAGCCCTGCACGCACTTCGGCCGCACGCCGCCCTGCGTCGACGCGCTGCTGCCCCTCGGCCTCGAGCGGGTCGTGTGCGCGGCGGTCGATCCCGACCCGCGGGTGCGCGGCCGGGGCATTCGGCGCCTGCGGCGCGCGGGGGTCCCGGTGACCGTGGGGGTCGGCGCCGCCGAGGCCGCGCGGCTGCTCGCGGGGTACCGGATGCGCGTGCTGCGCGGCCGCCCGCTCGTCACGCTCAAGCTCGCCGCCACCCTCGACGGACGCATCGCGGCCGCCAGCGGCGATGCCCGTTGGATCACGGGCACGGCGGCGCGCCGGCTCGCGCACGCCCTGCGCGACGTCTCCGATGCGGTGCTCGTCGGCGCGGAGACGGTGCGGCGCGACGACCCGCGGCTCACCTGCCGGCTCCCGGGCGGCCGCGACCCGGTGCGCGTCGTCCTCGTCGGACCGCGGCTCGCGCTGCCGCCGCGGGCGCGGGTGCTCGCGCCCGGGGGGCCGCCCACGTGGATCGTCGCACCGGTGGGCGCCGCGCCGGGCCGGGTGGCGGCGCTCCGTCGCCGGGGCGCCGAGGTGATCCTGGTGCCCGGCGTGCACGGCCGCATCCCCTTCGCCCGGGTCGCCGCGGCGCTCGGGCGCCGGGGCCTCACAACGCTGCTCGTCGAGGGCGGCGCCACGGTGGCGGCGGAGGCGCTGGGTGCCGGGGTCGTCGATCGGCTCGTGCTCTTCCTCGCGCCAGCGCTCCTCGGCGGCGACGCGGTGCCCGCGGTGGGCGCGCTCGGGCGCGCGCGCGTGCGCGACGCCGTGCGGCTTACCGACGTGGCGGTCGGGCGAGTCGGGCGCGACCTGGTGATCGAGGCGCGCGTGCGCGCGCCCTTTGCCTCGCGGAAAGCCCCGCGCTAGGGTTGATGCGCGATGCCGAGAACGGCGTGCCTCGAGCGGCTGCGAACGGGCGGGCTCGTGCTGGTCGTCGACAGCGCGCTCGAGCCCCCCGAGGCGGCGCTTGTCTGCGCGGCGGCACGCGTCACCCCGGAGGCGATCAACCTGATGACGCTCCACGCGCGCGGGCTCGTCTGCCTCGCGCTCCCGCGCGAGCGGATGCGCCGTCTCGGCATCCCGCTGCTCGTCCCCGACCGCGGCGGCACGAAGCCCGCCTACGGCGTCTCGATCGAGGCGTGTCGCGGGGTCTCGACCGGCATCAGCGCGGCCGATCGGACGGCGACGGTGCTCGCCGCGGTCGCCCCCGATGCGACCCCCGCCGACCTGGTGATGCCCGGGCACGTGACGCCGATCGAGATCACGCCGGGAGGCACGCTCGTCCGCGCGGCGCTGCCCGAGGCGGCGAGCGACCTCGTGCGCCTCGCCACCAACGCGGCCGAGGCGGTCTACTGCACGGTGCTGGGGGCCGACGGCAACCTCGCGAGCGCAGACGAGCTCGCCGCGCTCGCTGCCCGGCTCGGCGTGCCGGCCGTCTCGGTGACCGACGTCGTGCAGATGCGGCTCCGTTCCGACACGCTCGTGCGCCGCGTCGCCGAGGGGGTGCTGCCGCTCGCCGACGGACCCACGTTCCGCGCGATCGTCTACGCCAACAGCATCGACCGCCATCAGCACCTCGCGCTCGTGCTCGGCGACGTGCAGGGCGAGCCCGACGTGCTCGTGCGGCTCCACTCCGAGTGCCTAACGGGCGACGTCTTCGGGTCGGAGCGCTGCGACTGCGGCGACCAGCTCCACCAGGCGGTCGCCGCGATCGTCGCCGCAGGCCGCGGGATCGTCGTCTACCTGCACCAGGAGGGCCGCGGCATCGGGCTCGCGAACAAGATCCGGGCCTACGCGCTCCAGGATCGGGGGCGGGACACGGTCGAGGCGAATCTCGAGCTCGGCTTCCGCGAGGACCTGCGCGACTACGGTATCGGGGCGCAGATCCTCCGCGACCTGGGCGTCGAGCGCGTGCGGCTGCTCACCAACAACCCGCAGAAGATCGCCGGCCTCGAAGCCTACGGCATCACGGTCGTCGAGCGCCGTCCGCTCGAGGTGCGTCCGCACGCCGGCAACCTCGCCTACCTTCGGACCAAGCGGGCGAAGCTCGGGCACCTGCTCACCGGGCTCGACGCAGTCCGCTGAGCCGCGGAGCGGCACGTGCCCCGGCACTTCGAGGCCACCCCGAACGGCGACGGGCTGCGCATCGGCATCGCGCTCGCGCGCTTCAACCGCGCCGTGACCGACCCGCTGCTCGCCGGCGCCCTGGAGGCGCTGGTGCACCACGGCGTGGCCGACGACGCCATCGACGTGGCGACGGTCCCCGGCGCCTTCGAGCTGCCGCTGTGCGCCCAGCGCCTGGCGATGGCAGGGCGCTACGACGCGCTCATCTGCCTCGGCGCCGTCGTGCGCGGCGAGACGCCCCACTTCGCCTACGTGGCGGCCGAGGCCGCGCGCGGCATCGCCGACGTGGCGCGCCGGCACGATCTGCCCGTCGCCTTCGGCGTCCTCACCACGGATACGCTCGAGCAGGCGCTCGCGCGGGCGGGCGGCGCCCGCGGCAACAAGGGCTACGAGGCCGCGGTGACGGCGCTCGAGATGGTGCAGGTCCTGCGCCTGCTGCAGCGCTGCTGATGGGGACGCGGCGTGCGGCGCGGGAGCTGGCGCTCCAGGCTCTCTACCAGCTCGACGTGGCGGGCGAGGAGGAGGCCGACGCCGGCCTCGCGCTCTTCTGGTCGCACTTCGAACAGCCGCCGGAGGTGCAGCGCTTCGCCCGCGAGCTGGTCGAGGGCGTGCGCGCCGAGCGCGCCCGCATCGACCGGCTGATCGCCGCCAGCGCGGAGCACTGGCGGCTGCCGCGCCTCTCCCGGGTCGACCTGGCGGTGCTCCGCCTCGCCACCTTCGAGCTGCTCGCGCGCCCCGACATTCCGACGGCGGTCACGCTCGACGAGGCGATCGAGCTCGCGCGGCGGTTCGGGGGCGAGGACTCGGCCGCGTTCGTGAATGGAGTGCTCGATCACATCGCGCGCACCGCGGCGGGCCGGGTGAAGGCCGGCGGCGCGGAGTGACGCGATGGCCGAGCGGCGGTACGACCCGCAGGCGGTCGAGGCGAAGTGGCAGGCGCGCTGGGAGGCGGGCGAGGCGTTCGCCGCCCGCGCCGAGCCGGGCGTGCCTGCCTACTACGTGCTCGAGATGTTCCCCTACCCCTCGGGGCGCATCCACATGGGGCACGTGCGCAACTACACGATCGGGGACGTGATCGCGCGGCAGCACCGGATGCGCGGCGAGCGCGTGCTGCATCCAATCGGGTGGGACGCCTTCGGGCTGCCGGCCGAGAACGCGGCGATCCAGCACGGGGCCCATCCAGCGCGGTGGACGCGCGACAACATCGCGCACATGCGCCGCCAGCTCCGCCGCCTCGGGTTCTCCTACGACTGGGACCGCGAGATCGCCACCTGCGACCCGGCCTATTACCGCTGGGAGCAGGTGTTCTTCCTGCGCATGCTCGAGCGCGGGCTCGCCTACCGCCGCCGCGCGCTCGTCAACTGGTGTCCGCGCTGTGCGACGGTGCTCGCCAACGAGCAGGTGGAAGACGGCCGCTGCTGGCGCTGCGAGGCGTCCGTCGAGGAGCGCGAGCTCGAACAGTGGTTTCTCCGCATCACGGCCTACGCCGAGGAGCTGCTGCGCGATCTCGACCGCCTCGGCGGCTGGCCGGAGCGCGTCGTCACGATGCAGCGCAACTGGATCGGGCGGAGCGAGGGCGCAGAGATTCGCTTTCCGCTCGAGGGTGCGGAGGGCGAGGTGCGCGTGTTCACCACCCGCCCCGACACGCTCTTCGGCGTGACCTTCATGAGCCTCGCCGTCGAGCATCCGCTGGTCGAGCGCCTGATCGCCGGGCGGCCCTCGGAGGCGGCGGTGCGCGCCTTCGTGGCGCGCACGCGCAGGACCCCGCGGGCCGAACGGACGCTCGGCAAGGAGGGCGTCTTTACCGGCGCCTACTGCACGCACCCGTTTACGGGGGTGCGGGTGCCGATCTGGGTGGCGAACTTCGTCCTCATGGAGTACGGCACCGGGGCGGTGATGGCCGTGCCGGCGCACGACCAGCGCGACTTCGAGTTCGCGCGCGCCTACGGGCTGCCGGTGAAGGTCGTGATCCAGCCCGAGGGCGAGGCGCTCGCCCCCGCGACGCTCACGGCCGCGTGGGAGGGACCGGGGCGCCTCGTCGAGTCGGGCGAGTTTACGGGGCTTGCGAGCGAGGAGGCCAAGGGCCGCATCACGGCGGCGCTCGCGGCGCGCGGGCAGGGCGGGGCGAGCGTCTCCTACCGCCTGCGGGACTGGGGCATCTCGCGGCAGCGATACTGGGGGGCTCCGATCCCGGTCGTGTACTGCGACCGCGACGGCGTCGTGCCCGTGCCCGAGGCGGCGCTACCCGTCGTGCTCCCGGAGGACGTGGTCATCACGGGCAGCGGGGGCTCGCCGCTCGCCGCGCACGCGGCGTTCGTCCACACCCGCTGCCCCCGCTGCGGCGGCGCGGCACGGCGCGAGACCGATACCATGGACACCTTCGTCGAGTCGTCCTGGTACTTCGCGCGCTACTGCTCGCCGCACAGCGACACGACGCCGTTCGAGCCGGGCGAGGTCGACTACTGGCTCCGCGACGGCGTCGACCTGTACATCGGGGGCATCGAGCACGCGGTGCTGCACCTGCTCTACGCGCGCTTCTTCACCAAGGTGCTGCGCGACCTCGGCTATCTCCGCCTCGACGAGCCGTTCCGCGCGCTGCTCACGCAGGGCATGGTGATCAAGGACGGGGCGAAGATGAGCAAGTCGAAGGGGAACGTCGTGGATCCGGACTCCCTGGTGGCGCGCTACGGGGCCGACACGGTGCGGCTCTTCTGCCTCTTCGCTGCGCCCCCGGAAAAGGACCTCGACTGGAGCGATCAGGGCGTGGAGGGGATGAGCCGCTTCCTCGGGCGCGTCTGGCGCCTGGTGCACGGCCTCGCGCCGCGTCTTGCCCCGGCCGGCAGCCCGCTCGAGGAGTGCCCCGCCGACCGCGACCTGCACCGGCTCGTCCACCGGACGATCGCGCGCGTGACCGAGGAGGTGACCGCGCGACTGCACTTCAACACCGCGATCGCCGCGCTCATGGAGCTGGTCGGCGGCCTCGCGGCCGCCGCGGAGACGGCGTCGGGGGCCGCGGTGCGGGAAGCCGTCGACGTGCTCCTGCGGCTGCTCGCGCCGTTCGTGCCCCACCTCGCGAGCGAGCTCTGGGAGATGGTCGGGCACGGCGAGGCGATCGAGGCGGCGGGATGGCCGACGGCAGACCCGGCGGCGCTCGTCCGGGAGATGGTCGAGCTCGCCGTGCAGGTGAACGGCAAGGTGCGGGGGCGGATCATGGTCCCGGCCGACGCCGACGAGGCCACGGTGGTCGCGGCCGCGCTCGCCGACGCGCAGGTGCAGGGTCATCTCGGGGGGCGCCCGCTGCGCCGCCAGCTCGTGGTGCCCGGGCGCCTCGTGAGCCTCGTCGTATGAAAGGCGGGCTGCTCCTCGGTATGCTCGCGCTCGCCGCCTGCGGCTATCGTCTCGCGGGCGCGGGACCGGCGGTTCCGCCGGACGCGCGGACGATCGCCATCCGGCAGTTCACCAACGCGACCCAGGCGAGCGGCATCGAGGTGGAAGTGACGCGCGCGGTCGAGGACGAGTTCCGTCGCCGGGGGACGCTGCGGGTGGTCTCCGTGCGCGATCAGCCCGACCTCGAGCTGAGCGGCGTCGTGCGCAGCATCGGGAGCGCGCCGGTGGCCATCGGGCCCAACGGGCAGGCGCTGCAGTACATGGGGGTCATGCGCGTGAGCGTGCGTCTGGTCGACCGGCGCACCGGCAAGACGCTCTTCGAGAACCGGGCGCTCCAGGAGCAGCAGGACTTCGGCGCCGTGAGCGGCGTCGTGATCACGACCTCGCCCGGGTTTCAGCGCGGCACGCTCAACGCCCGCGACCTCGCGGACCTCAACAACGTGCAGCTCAGCGAAACCCGCCGCACGGCGGCCATGACGAGCCTGCTCGATCTCCTCGCCCACGACATCTACTCGCAGGCGCTGGAGGGCTTCTGAGCGCGCGCCGCGCCCCCGCCGGCCGGTCGGCCGCCGAGACGCTGGCGGCGCTCGCCGAGGCGCCCCCGCAGCCGTGCTACCTGCTCTACGGGGAAGAGCCGTTTCTGGTCGCGCGGGCGCTCGAGGTCGTGCGCCGGCGGCTCGTGGCGGAGAACCGGCCCGGCGCGTGGCGGGTGCTCTGGGCCGACGAGGATGCCGAGCGGCTGTCGGGCGCGATCGCGGATCTCGCCTCCCCCCTGCTCTTCGGGGGCCCCGGGGTGCTGGTGGTACGGCGCGCGGAAGCGCTCGGCGAGCGGGGCCAGGAGGCGCTGCTCGCGGCGCTGCCGGGGCTCGGTCGCGGGGCGCACGTCGTGCTCGTGGGCGCTGCCGTGTATCTCCGGCGGCGGGTGTTCGCCGCCTGCGCGCGAGCGGGCTGGGCATGGGCCTTCCCGCCGCTCGATCCACGGAGCGCCGAGGCGCGCGACTGGGTGGTGCGTCTCGCCCGCGAACGCGGGCACGCGATCGCGCCGGCGGCGGTGGAGGAGCTGCTCGCACGCGTCGGGGCAGATCTCGGGGCGCTCGACGGCGAGATCGAGAAGGCATCGCTGCACGCGGGGGCGGGCGCGCGCCTCGAGGTCGCGCACGTGCGCGCGGTCGTCGCCCGCGTGCGTGCCCAGGCGACCGAGGAGCTGAGCGACCGCCTCGCGCGCCAGGACGTGACGGGCGCGCTTGCGGCGCTCCGCCGGCTCCTCGCGGAAGGCGAGCCGCCGCTGCGCATCCTCGGCTTCCTCGCTGCCAACCTGCGCCGCGCCCTGCACGTCGCCGAGCTGGCGGAGGCGGGCCTGCCGGCCGAGGAGATCGCCCGCCGGCTCGCGATGCCGCCGTGGCTCGTCGCCCGCAACCTGGGGCGCGGCACGGCGCGGGGGCTCGCAGAGGCGCTGCGCACGTTGCGGCGCCTCGATCTGAGCCTCAAGGCCTCACGACCGGCAGCGGCGGTCTTCGAGGCGAGCCTGCTCGAGCTCGCCCGGGCGGTGCGCGGCGCCCGGCGGGCCTAGGAGCCTGTCCGGGCCCCGAGGGCGTGCACCGCGCGCGCCAGGCGCGAGATCCGCCGGGAGGCGTTGTTGCGGTGGAGGACCCCCTTGGTCACCGCGCGGTCGAGCGCACGGCCCGCGCGCGCGAGCCCCTCGACCGCGGCGCCCACGTCGCGGCGGGCGATTGCCTCGCGGACGCGGCGCACGAGGTGCCGGAGCTGGGTCTTGATCGCCTGATTGCGCCGACGCCGCTTCTCGCTCTGCCGGTGACGCTTGAGCGCCGAGGGATGATTCGCCACGGGGCGCCGTCCGTACCACGCGCTCGCCGGAGAATCAATCGGCGGCCTTCGCGCATTGCCAGAGCCGCTCGCGCTCGGCCGCATCGAGCGCCGCGAGCGCCTGGCCGCGCTCCGCCGCCGCCGATGCGCACCGCCTTAGCCGCGCCACGAAACGCGCCGTCGCGTCGCGCAGCGCGAGCTCGGCCGAGACGCCGAGGTGGCGGGCGACGCTCGTCAGCGTGAGCAGCACGTCGCCCAGCTCCCGCGCCGCGCCGGACCCGTCGCCCGCGGCCACGGCGGCCTCGAGCTCGCCGATCTCCTCGCCGAGCTTGCCGAGCACGGCCCGCACGTCGGGCCAGTCGTAGCCGAGATGCGCGGCCTTCTCGCTCGCCTCCTGCGCCCGGGCGAGCGCGGGGAGCGCGGTGGGCAGGCGATCGAGGCCGCTTGCGTCCTCGCCCCCGGCACGGCGCTCCTCGGCCTTGATGCGGTGCCAGTTGCGGACGACGTCGGCCGCGTCGCGAACGCGCGCGTCGCCGAAGACGTGGGGATGGCGGCGCACGAGCTTCGCCTCGAGCCCGGCGGCCACATCGGCGATGGTGAAGTGGCCGCCCTCGGCGGCGATCTCCGCCTGGAGCAGCACCTGCAGGAGCAGGTCGCCCAGCTCCTCGCACAGCGCGGCCGGGTCGCCGCCGGCAATCGCGTCGAGGACCTCGTAGGCCTCTTCGAGGAGAAAGGGGCGGAGCGTCTCCCACGTCTGCGCGCGGTCCCACGGGCATCCCCCGGGGGCGCGCAGCCGCGCGACGAGGTCGAGGAGCCGGCCGAGGGCCTCGAGCGCACGCGGATCGGCCATCCGCGGACGCTAGCGGGGTGCGGCGGCGCGTGTCAACGCGCGCTTGCCTCGGCGCGGGACGCAGCATAACCATCGAAGCAGGATGGCCCGGGTCGAGGTGTACACGACGGCGAGCTGCCCCTACTGCGTGCGCGCCAAGCGCCTGCTCGAGGAGCGCCGCATCCCCTACGACGAGTTCGACGTCGGCAGCGATCCCGAGCTGCGCGCCGCCGTGGTGGCGCGCAGCGGCGGGCGGCGCACCGTGCCGCAGATCTTCATCGACGGCCGGGCGATCGGTGGCTTCGAGGAGCTCGCCGCGCTCGACGCGGCGGGCGGGCTTGCCGACCTGCGTGTCGATGCGGCATTCTGAACGCGGCGCGGGCGCCTTCGCGCTCGCCCTGGCGCTCCTGGGGACGCTGCCGGCGCGCGGCGCCGATCGCACGGTCGGCCGGCGGGTGTTCGTCGACCGCTGCGCGGCCTGTCACGGCGATCAGGGGTTCGGCGACGGCCCGGCGGCGAACGCCATCGAGCCGCGCCCGCGGAACTTCCACGATCCGGAGTTCTGGAAGGGACGCACGCCCGAGGCGCTGCGCGCGGTCGTCGCGCACGGCAAGGGGCCGGCGTCGATGATGCCCGCCTTCGAGGGAGTGCTCTCGGATGCCGAGATCGACGCGGTGGTCGACTACCTCCAGTCGTTCCGACCCGCTGAGAGGGATGCCGGTGCTGGTCATGGCCAAACATCCGGCGCCGGGGCGGGTGAAGACCCGGCTCGCGGGCGCGCTGGGGGCGGCGGCAGCCGCTGAGCTCGCGCGCGCATTCATCGCCGACTTAGGCGTGCGACTCGGCGGGCTCGGGGCGAGCGTCGCCTGGGCGTTCTGGCCGCCCGACGCCCCCTTTGCGGGCCTCGTCCCCGGAGCGCCGTGCGTTCCCCAGCACGGGCGCGATCTCGGCGAGCGGCTGCGCGCGGCCATCGCCTGGGCGTTCGCCCGCGACCCGCGCCCGCTTGCCATCCTCGGGGCCGACGTGCCGCACGTCGAAGCCGCGACGCTGCGTGAAGCGGCGACGGCGCTCGCCGGGGACGCCGACGTCGTCCTCGGCCCCACGCCCGACGGCGGATACTACCTGCTCGCCCTGCGGGCTCCCCAACCGGCGCTGTTCGAGCGCGTTCCGTGGGGTGGCTCGCGGGTGCTCGCCGTCACCCTCGAGCGGGCGCGGGCCGCGGGGCTCCGGGTCCACCTGCTGCCAGCGACCTTCGACGTGGACACCCCAGCGGACCTCGCCGCGCTCCGCCAGCTCCTCGCTGCCGGCACGGTCGTCTTGCCCGAGACCGCGGCGTTGCTCGAGCGGCTCGGCCGAGCTGGGATGGCTTGACAGGGGGCAGCGGGGTGACCGAGACTCCGGCGCGCCCGCGTTCCATCTTCGGCTCCACCGAAGGAGGTGCCGCATGGACGAGTGGATGATCGAAGAGGACCTGAGCCTGCTCGGCGGGGGCGAGCCGCAGGCCCGACGCATCCTGGATCAGCAGATGCTCCAGGAGCCCATCCGCCGACTCGAGCCGCGTGCGCCGCTCACCATCGCGCCGGGGGCCTCGCTCGCCGAGGCCATTGGGCTCATGCGCGAACAGCGCGTGGGGTGCCTGCTCGTCGTCGAGGGCGAGCGGCTCGTGGGCATCGTCACCGAGCGCGACTTCCTCCTCAAGCTCGAGCGCCCGGACCTCGAGCGGCGGGTCGCCGAGCTCATGACCCCCGACCCCGAGGTGCTCACCCCCGACGATCCGATCGTCTACGCGCTCAACAAGATGAGCGTCGGCGGCTTCCGCCACGTCCCGCTGGTGGACGCGGCACGCCGGCCCGTCGGCGTGGTCTCCGTGAAGGACATCGTCGACTACCTCGCGGATCTCTTCGCGAGCGACGTCCTCACCGTGCCGCCCGATCCGGCCCGCGCCCAGGCCTGGCGCGGTCGCGACGGCGGGTGAGCGCTCCCCTGAGCGCTACGGGACGACCCAGGTGTCGCCGCGGCCAAAGAGCGCGGCCAGGTCCGGCCCGCCGCGTTCGCGGGCGGCGGCGATCTGGGCGGCCATCGCCTCCTCGTAGCAGGGTCGCTCGACGCTCGTGAAGACGCCGATCGGCGTCGGAAAGCGCGGCGGGCCCAGGCGGGCGATCAGGTAGGCGAGGGCCGGGTTGTGCTCGTCGTGGACGAGGAGATCGGCTTCCGTCACGCCGTCGCCGAGCTGGACGACCTCCGGCTGGAAGTTGCGCAGCCGGATGCCGCGGTCGCGGTTCTTGCCGAAGATGAGCGGCTTACCGTGCTCGAGGACGAGGGTGTGATCGGCCTTGGTCGCCTTGTCGGTCACGTCGTTGAAGGCACCGTCGTTGAAGACGTTGCAGTTCTGCAGAATCTCGACGAACGACGTGCCCTTGTGCTCGTGCGCGCGGCGCAGGATCTCCTGGAGGTGGCGGGTCTCGACGTCGACGCTGCGAGCGACGAAGCTCGCATCGGCCCCGAGCGCGAGCGCGATGGGGTCGAAGGGATGGTCGAGGGAGCCGAAGGGGGTCGACTTGGTCACCTTGCCGACCTCGGACGTCGGCGAGTACTGGCCCTTGGTGAGGCCGTAGATCTTGTTGTTGAACAGCAGGATGTTGAGGTCGAGGTTGCGCCGCAGCACGTGGATCAGGTGATTGCCGCCGATCGAGAGCGCGTCGCCGTCGCCGGTCACGACCCAGACCGAGAGGTCGGGCCGCGTGGCCTTGAGGCCCGTGGCGATCGCGGGCGCGCGGCCGTGGATCGAATGAAAGCCGTAGGTGTTGACATAGTACGGGAAGCGGCTCGAGCAGCCGATGCCCGAGATGAAGACGAACCGCTCGCGCGGGATGCCGAGCTCGGGCAGCACCTTCTGGACCTGCGAGAGGATCGCGTAGTCCCCGCAGCCGGGGCACCAGCGGACGTCCTGGTCGGAGACGAAGTCCTTCTTCGTGAGCGTGCTCATGCCGGTCGGTCCTCTCCGCCGCGGCCGTCGAGCAGCTTGAGGCAGCGGCCCGTGATCTCCGCGACCTTGAAGGGTCGCCCCTGGATCTTGTTGAACCCGATCGCGTCGACGAGGTACTCGGCGCGCACCAGCCGCAGGAGCTGGCCGAGATTCATCTCGGGCACGAGCACGCGGCGGTAGCGGCCGAGGATGTCGCCCAAGTCGCCGGGCAGCGGGTTCAGGTAGCGCACGTGAGCGTGCGCCACGCGGTGCCCGGCAGCCCCGAGCTGACGGACCGCCTCGCGCAGCGCGCCGTAGGTGCTGCCCCACCCGAGCACGAGGAGATCTCCCTCCGGCGGGCCCGCGACCTCGGTGGGCGGAATCTCGCGCGCGATCCCCGCGATCTTGCGGGCGCGCACCCGGATCATCTGCTCGTGGTTGGTCGGCGCGTAGCTCACGTGCCCCGTCAGGTATTCCTTCTCGAGCCCGCCGATGCGGTGCTCGAGCCCGGGCGTGCCCGGGACGACCCAGGGGCGGCTGAGCGTGGCCTCGTCGCGCAGGTACGGGTAGAAGCCGTGCGGGTCGGTGCGGAACTGCACCGGGATCGCCGGCAGGCTCGCCGGGTCGGGAATCCGCCACGGCTCGGCGCCGTTGGCGAGGTAGCCGTCGGTGAGCAGCACGACCGGCGTCATGTACTTGACCGCAATGCGCACTGCCTCGAACGCCATCGCAAAGCAGTCGGCCGGCGTGGCGGCGGCGAGGATGGGCAGCGGCGCCTCGCCGTGGCGGCCGTACATCGCCATCAAGAGGTCCGCCTGCTCGGTCTTGGTCGGCATCCCGGTCGACGGCCCCGCGCGCTGGATGTCGATGATGATCAGGGGCAGCTCGACCGCGCAGGCGAGCCCCATCGTCTCCGCCTTGAGGTTCATCCCGGGGCCGCTCGTCGTCGTCACCGCGATGGCGCCGCCGAAGGCGGCCCCGAGCGCGGCGCCGATGCCGGCGATCTCGTCCTCGGCCTGGAACGTGTACACGTCGTACTGTTTGAGGGTGGACAGCTCGTGGAGCACGTCGCTCGCGGGCGTGATCGGGTAGCTGCCGAGGAAGAGCGGACGACCCGCCTTCTGCGCGGCGGCGACGAGCCCGAGCGCCGTCGCCGTGTTGCCCGTGATGTTGCGGTACCTGCCCGGCGCGATCGCCGCCGGCCGCACCTCGTAGGAGACCGCGAACAGCTCGGTGCTTTCGGCGAAATGGTACCCCGCCCGCAGCGCGCGGACGTTGGCTTCGATGAGCTCCGGGGACTTCTTGAACTTCTCGCGGACCCAGCGCTCGGCCGGCTCGATCGGCCGGTGGTAGAGCCAGGAGGTGAGCCCGAGACAGAAGAAGTTGCGGCAGCGAAAGACCGCGCGCGCCGAGAGCCCGAGGTCCTTCAGCGCGGCCGTGGTGAGCCGGGTCACGTCCACCGGGAAGACCTGGTAGCGGGCGAGCGAGCCATCCTCGAGCGGGTTCGCCGCGTAGTCGGCCTTCTTGAGGTTCGCCTCGGTGAAGCCTTCGCGGTCGACGATGAGGATGCCGCCGGGCTTCAAGTCGCCCAGGTTCACCTTGAGCGCCGCCGGATTCATCGCCACCAGCACGTCGAGGTCGTCGCCCGGCGTGAAGATCTCCTGCGACGAGAAGTTGAGCTGGAACGCGCTCACCCCGGCGAGCGTGCCCGCCGGCGCGCGAATCTCGGCCGGGAAGTCGGGCAGCGTCGCGAGGTCGTTGCCCGCCAGCGCCGTCTCGGTCGTGAACTGCGCGCCTGTCACCTGCATGCCGTCGCCGGAATCGCCCGCAAAGCGAATGACGACCGCATCGCGCTGCTCGATCGCCTTCGACCCGGTCGCCGTTCCGTCAGCCATCGCGCAAACCTCCTCCGGTGCACCCGGGACGGCTGGAACGCTTCGTCCGGGCCCGATCGTCGAACCGTACGGGGACGGTCGCCTGCGCTCTCGTCATCCCCGTTTGATTCGTATAGCCGGCGGCCTGCGGGCTTGCAATGCGGAGCGCTAGGCGCGTCGCACGCGCTCCGCCTGCGGCTTGCCCTTCTTGGGATTGTGCCCGACGACAAACGTGACGCGCGCACCCGGGGCGAGGTCGGCGCCCCCGTCCTCGCACTGCGTGACGTGGAAGAAGAGACTCTGGCCGTCGCCGTAGCGAAGGAAGCCAAAGCCCTTCTCGGGCAGAAAGCGATCGACCACGCCGGCGATGCGCTCGCCGCCGGCGGTGCTGAGCTCGGCGCGTGCGAGCACCGCAAGCGCCGGCGGCAGCGGCGGGTCGGGCGGCGGTGCGCCGCGCGGCTTCGCGGCCTCGAGCGCGCGGGCGCGCTCGAGCAGCGTGGCGTCCTGCGGCTCGAGCGCCGCGAGCTCTCGGAGATAGCCGGCCGCCTCCGCGGGCCGACCGAGCTGTTCGGCGAGCGCGGCCGCCAGGCGAAGCGCGTCGGGGAATGCGCCCCCGCGGCGGCACGCCAGTGCCCGCTCGACCTGGAGGAACGCGGCCGCCGGCCGGCCGCAAGCGACGTGGAGGCGCGCGAGCTCGAGGCGCACCAGCGGCTCGGCGCTCCGCAGCCGCTCGAGCGCTTCCACGAGCGCGGTCGCGGCGGCCGGGAAGTTGCGGGTCACGTTGGCATGAAACCGACCGAGCGCAAAGAGCGCGAACGCGCCGCGCGGCAGCGCGGCGGCGTGGCGGTACGCGCGCTCGGCCGCTGCATGGTCGCCCCGCAGCTCGTGCACCCGGCCGATGCGCTCCCAGACGTAGCTCGACTCGGGATCGAGGTCGCGTGCCTCCTCGAAGCAGCGCAGCGCCGCCGGGAGGTTCCCGCGCCGCAGCTCGAGCTCGCCATTGCACGCGAGCACGTGCTCGGGCCGGATCGCGGGCGGCTCGGTGGCGGCGTCGAGCTCCCGGCAGGCGAGGAGCGCCTCGCTGGCGGCGTCGAACTCGCCGAGGTCGCGCAGCGCGCGCGAGAGGTGGAAGAGCACCTGCACCTGCACGCCGCGGCCGCGCTGACGCTGCTCGGGCGGCGCCTGGTCCCAGATCGTCCGGGCGCGCTGGAGCGCGTCGACGGCCTCGCGTGGGCGATGGAGCTTCTCGAGGCAGTAGCCGCGCCGGAAGAGGCAGAGATGGTACGTGGGAAACGACGCGAGCGCGCGATCGTACCAGCGCAGCGCCTTGGTCCACTTCTTCTTGCGCTGGAAGTACCAGCCGATCGCACAGTGGAAGACCGCGGCGCGGCGGGGCGCCAGCTCGGCACAGCGCAAGAGGTAGCGCTCGAGCTTCTCCTCGTTGCCGAGCATGCCGAACGCCCGGCCCACCTCGAAGAGGAGCTCGGCGGACTGCCAGGTCTCCTCCTCCGGCGTGTCGTCGAGCGTGCCGTAGCGGGCCACGATCGTCCGGTGGTCCCCGCGACCCGCGAGCGCGCGAACCTCGGCGAGGATCGCCTCCACGTCCTCCATCTCTCGACCCTCCCTCACCTCACCGCCGCCGTCGTACGGAAGTGGAGCTTGGCGACCTTGCCGAGCTCGCTGGCTCCGTGGCGGGCGACGAACGCGCGTGCCGCGGCGAGCACCGGCGGCCCGGCGCCTTTCGGGAGCGGCATCCCGAAGCGGTTCGCCAGCGCGTTCAGCCGGCGCACGAACTCGGCCCGGGCGACGAGCGAGGCCGCCGCGACCACGGGATCCGCCTCCGCGCGCGGCCGCTGGACGAGCGCCACCCGGCGGCCCCGCTCGAGCAGCGCCTCCGCGAGCAGGCGCGCGTCGCCGAACTGGTCCGAGATCGCCTCCTGGCAGCCCGGCACGCGCTCGAGCAGGTTCTCGATCGCCCGGGCATGCGCCCAGGCGAGCAGCCGGTTCAGGTTGTGCATGGAGGCATGGAGCGCGTTGTAGCGCTCGGGCCCGATGGCGACGACCGCGGTCGGAAAGGCGGCGCGGATGCGGTGCGCGAGCTCCTGCGCGCGGCGATCCGAGACGATCTTGCTGTCGCGGGCGCCGAGCGCGGCCAGGGTCTCGCGCCCGTCGGGGGGCGCCCAGACGGCGGCGACGACCAGCGGGCCGAAGTAGTCGCCCTTCCCGGATTCGTCGACCCCGATCGTGCCGCCGCCGGCGGCCGGGTCGGCCTTCCCGCGCGCCAGATGCCCCCCCTCCTCCGTCCCCAATCCCGCCTGCCTGTACCAGCGGGTTCGGAAGCTTTCAACAGATCGTCAAAGCCAGCGCCGACGGCTCACCAGACGACGAGGGGCGGGCCGCCGGCGGGACGGGGCCCGCGGATCGTCACCCGCCGCCCCTCGACCACGAGGCGCCCCTCGGCGATGAGCTGGATGGCGAGCGGGTAGATCGCGTGCTCGACCGCGAGGATGCGCTCGCGGAGCGTCGCCTCGGTGTCGTCGGCGCAGACCGGGACGGCGCCCTGGACGACGATCGGGCCGTGGTCCATGTGCTCGTCGACGAGGTGCACGGTCGCCCCGGTGATCTTGACCCCGTACTCGAGGGCCTGGCGCTGGGCGTGCAGCCCCTTGAACGCCGGCAGCAAGGCGGGGTGGATGTTGAGGACCCGGTCGGGGAAGGCCGCGAGCAGGACCCGCGTGACCAGGCGGTCGAAGCCGGCGAGCGCCACCAGCTCCACCTGGGCCTCGCGCAGGGCCGCGACGAGCGCCGCGTCGAATGCCTCCCGCGTGCCGAAGCTGCGGTGGTCGATGACGCGGGCCGGGACGCCGGCGGCGGCGGCGCGCGCGAGCCCGGGGGCCTCGGCCCGGTTGGAGACGACCAGCCGCACGGAAAAGCCGCACCGCCCGTCGGCGGCCCGATCGAGGATCGCCTGCAGGTTCGTGCCGGATCCCGAGATCAGCACCCCCACGCCGAGCACGCAGCCCCTTTAGCCTCGGGCCCCCGCGCCCACAAGGGCGGTGCTTCAGGGGGCGCGCCCGACCGTGTAGACCTCGACCCGCGTCGCGCCGGCCGCAAGGAGCGCAGTGGCGCAGGCGTTCGCCGTCGCCCCGGTCGTGAGCACGTCGTCGACGAGCACGACCCGGCGATCGCGGACGGCGTCGACGGCGCGCACGGCAAACGCGCCGCGCAGGTTCCGCTCGCGCTCGGCGCGGCCGAGCCCCGGCTGGGCGGCGGTGGCGCGCGTGCGCACGAGCGCGCGGGGCACGACCCGAAGCCCGCGCGCGCGGCCGAGCGCCCGGGCGAGGAGCAGGCTCTGGTTGAATCCCCGCTCGCGCAGACGCCGGGGGTGCAACGGCACAGGGACCAGGACCGCGTCAGACGCGAACGGATACCGCTCCGCCAAGAGCGCGCCCAGCGTCCACGCGACGGGACGACGCCCCTGGTACTTGAGGGCGCGGATGGCCGCCGCCAGCGGGTTGAGCGGTCCTGCCTCGGGCAGATACAATCCGAGCGCACACGCCCGCGCGTAGCGCGGCGGGCGGTGGCGGCAATCGAGGCAGGCATCGGCGCTGCGCCAGGGAATCCCGCAGCGAGGGCAGAGAGGGGGCGGCGGAGAGACGATGCGGGAGCGGCACGGACCGCAGAGACAGGCACCGGCGCCCGGCGGGAGCGGCACCCCACAGGCCTCGCAGTCGCCGGGGAAGAGCAAATCGGCAAGAAACCGGAGCCCGTACCGCATGCGTACGACACGCCGGGGCGGGCGAGCCAACCGTACGCCGCGGTCGCGCGCCGATGCAAGCGGCTTTTGCAGGAGGATGCCATGCGCAATTTCCTGACCGGGCTCGTGCTCGGGCTCCTCGCGATGTACTGGTACCAGTCCGAGCACAACTGGCTGCGCGCCACGCTCGAGGACCTCTGGGCGCGCGCGTCGGCACCGCCGGCGTCGATCACGCGCCAGTTGCCCTGACGCGGCTTTCCATCTACGCTTTGTGCTCGTGGCCCTCACCGAGCAGCAGCTCGCGGCCGATCTGGTCCGCGCCATGAAGGCACGCGACGTCGTGCGCACCGAGGTGCTGCGCGGCGTGATCGCCGCTGCGAAGAACCTCAAGGTGGAACGGCGCGGCGCGGCGCTCGCCGAGGCCGACCTCGTGCAGGTCGTCCGCCGCGAGATCCGCCAGCGCGACGAGGCGGCGGAGTTCGCCGCTCGGGGAGGACGGTCCGACTTGCTCGAGCGCGCCCGCGCGGAGCGCGCCGTGCTCGAGGGCTATCTCCCGACGCCGCTCGGCGCGGGGGAGCTCGAGGCCGCGATCCGCACGATCGCCGCCGCCGAGGGCCGTGCGCTCGGGACGATCATGGCGCGCCTCCGCGAGCGCTACGGCGGGCGGTACGACGGGCGCGAGGCGAGCGACATCGCGCGGCGCGTCCTCGCCGAGGCGAGCGCGTAGCCTTCGAGGGGCCGATGGAGCTGCCGATCCTCACGCGGCTCAAGAAGGAGCTCGCCCAGCTCAAGTACGAGCTCAATTTCGAGCTGCCGAAGGCGCTCGAGGAGGCGCGCGCCCACGGCGATCTCTCGGAGAACGCCGAGTACGAGGCGGCCAAGCATCGCCAGGATTTCGTTCGCTCGCGGATCGCGCAGCTCGAGGGGCGGATTCGCGAGTTGTCGATGTATACGATCGCCTCGATCCCCCGCGGCGTGGTCGCCTACGGGAGCCGTGTGACCGTCGAGGACGTCGACGCCGGGGAGGCCCGCTCCTACGAGATCGTCTTTCCCGAGGAGGTCGACGCGGCCAAGGGCCAGATCTCCCTCTCGTCCCCGCTCGGCCGGGCGCTCGTCAACAAGGCCGTGGGCGACGAGGTCGAGGTGCACACGCCCGCCGGTCGGCGCACCTACCAGATCGTCGAGCTCGTGACCTTTCACGAGCGCGCTGGCTCCGGCGAGGGTTCTAGCTAGCGCGCCGCGCGGAGGCGGTCGGCGGCCGTCTCGGGAGCGACCGGGTTCGAGAAGATGCCGGTCGCCCATTCCATGCCGAGCTCGCGTCCGAGGTGGGGCACGATCTCCCAGTGCCAGTGGAACTCGGCCTGGTCGCCGCCGCCAAGGGGCCCGGCGTGGAGCGCGACGCTGTACGGGGGGTCGTCGAGCGCCGTGCGCACGCGCGCGAGCGCGTCGACCAGGAGCGCGGCGAGCGGGCCGAGCGCCCGATCGGGCAGCGCTCCGAAGTTCGCGGCGTGCGCGCGCGGGAGGAGCCACGTCTCGTAGGGATGCTCCGACGCAAAGGGCGCGACCAGGAGGAAGCCGTCATTCGAGGCGACGACGCGCGCCCCCGCCGACAGCTCCTCGTCGAGCTGGTCGCAGAACACGCAGCGCTCCTTCATCCGGTAGTACGCCCGTGCGCCCGTCAGCTCCTCCTCGAGCCGCTTGGGAACGAAGGGGGTCGCGATCACGTGGGAGTGGGCGTGCGCGAATCGGCTCCACACGGCACCGTGGTTCTTGAGGACGACCGCGTGGCGGAACCGCGGGTCCCGGCCGAGGTCGAGGAGGCGCGCCCGATACATCGCGAGCAGGCGCGCCATCTGCTCGACCGTGAAGTCCGCCCAGGCGCGGGTGTGCTCGGGCGTGTCGGTGACGAGCTCGTGGGCACCGACCGCCCGCATGCGATCGAACATCCCCACGCCGCGCCGCCCGAGATCGCCCTCGATGCGCAGGAGCGGCTGCTGGTCCGGGGTGACGCGCACCCGCCAGCCGGCGGCTGTGCGGTCGGCCGCGATCTCGACAGGGTTGAGCGCCTCGTTGCCCGGGCAGAACGGGCACGGTGCGTCCGCCGCCGGCGGCGCCTCCCAACGCCGCGGCGCCAGCTCGGCCTCCCGTTCGGGAGCGATCACCACCCAGCGGCGCAGAATCGGATCGCGACGAAGCTCCGACACGACATTCCCCCCGCAGCCGTCGGCCGTCGCTTGAGCGGCCCCTGCGAGTCATTATACGGAACACCCGGATCGGGCCCAAACTGGGGGCGAAGGGAGAGCCGTGGCGTTCCGGAGTCTGCCGCAGATGTTTTTCTCCCGCGCGCACGACCTCGCCGAGCGGACCCGCTATCGGCACTTCGCCGACGGCCGCTGGCGCGACGTGAGCTGGCGCGAGACCGAGGAGCGCGTGCTGCGCCTCGCGGCAGCGCTCGTCGACCTCGGCGTGGCGCCCGGCGCGCGCATCGGGCTCCTCTCGGCCACGCGCCCGGAATGGATGGAGATCGACCTCGCGATTCTCGCCTGCGGCGCGCTCACCATCCCGGTCTACCAGTCCGTGGTGCCGGCGGAATGCGGCTACATCCTCGCCAACGCGGAAGCCGAGATGGTCTTCGTCGAGAACGCCAAGGCGCGCGCCAAGGTCGACGAGGTGACCGAGCGGGGCTTCGAGCTCGACGGGGTGCAGCAGCGGCTGCGGCTGAAAGCCGTGATCGGCATCGACGACGATGCCGGTGCCGGCCCGACCTTCGCCGGGCTCCTCGCCCGCGGCGCCGAGGTCCTGCCGCGGCTGCGCGACGAGATTATGCGGCGCGTGGACGCGCTCGACCGCTCCACGCTCGCCACCATCGTCTACACCTCGGGCACCACCGGTCCGCCGAAAGGTGTGCCGCAGACCCACGGGAACCACCTGGCGGCGATCGAGTCGACGCTGCGGCTCGGCGTCATCCGCGAGGGCGAGGTGGATTTCTTCTTCCTGCCGCTCGCCCACTCCTTCGCCCGGCTCCTCGAGTACGTGGGCATCGCGGCGGGGACGGTCACGGCGTTCGCGCGCTCGATCGACACCCTGATCGAGGACCTCCCCGCGACCCGGCCGCACCTCGTGCCGGCGGTGCCGCGCGTCTACGAGAAGATCTTCGCGCGCATCCAGGCGGCACGCGAGGCGAGCGGCGCGCTGCGCGGGGCGATCTTCGACTGGGCGGTGGGCGTCGGGCGGGAGCGCAGCCGGCTCGACGAGGCGCACCAGCCGCTGCCCCTCTGGCTGCGGCTCAAGGTCGCCCTCGCGCATCGCCTCGTGTTCGCCCGCATGCACGAGGTGCTGGGCGGCCAGGTGCGGCTCCTGCTCTCGGGGGGGGCGCCCCTTTCCCCGGACATCGCGCGCTTCTTCCACGCGATCGGGCTCCTGATCCTCGAGGGCTACGGGCTCACCGAGACGACGCCCGTGCTCACCGTCAACCGCCCCGACCGCTACAAGCTCGGCACGGTCGGTCTCCCGCTCGACTGCTGCGAGATCCGGCTCGCCGAGGACGGGGAGATTCTCGCCCGGGGCGCGAACGTGGTGAGCGGCTACTACCGGCGGCCCGAGGCGACGGCCGAGGCGTGGGACGCCGAGGGATGGTTTCACACCGGCGACATCGGGGTGATCGACGAGGACGGTTTTCTCCGCATCACCGACCGGAAGAAGGATCTGATCAAGACCTCCGGCGGCAAGTACGTCGCCCCCCAGAAGATCGAGAACCTGCTCAAGCTGCGGCCGTACATCAGCCAGGCGGTGGTGCTCGGCGACCAGCGGAAGTACTGCGTCGCGCTGGTGACGCTCGACGCCGAGGAGGTGGCCCGCTGGGCGCGGGAGCACGGGCGCACGCTCACCGACCCGGCGGCGATGGCCGCCGACCCGGAGGTGCGCGCCCTCGTCGAGGCGGAGGTCGCGGCCGTCAACCGGGAGCTGGCCTCGTGGGAGACCATCAAACGCGTCCACATCCTGCCGCACGACTTCACCCCCGAGACCGGCGAGCTCACGCCGAGCCTCAAGGTGAAGCGCAAGGTCGTGGCCGAGCGCTACCGCGAGATCATCGACGCGATGTATCGCTAGGTGCGGCCCGGGGTGTTGCGGCCCCGCCCGTTGCGGCCCTCGGAAGCCCGTGTTATAGGCGATTTCGCCTTTCTGGCCTGCACTTACCGCTCATGAGTGGGCCCGTGCCCACTTTTTTATTTGGAGGATCAGGGGTCATGGATCCGGCCGTGGTCACCCGGCGCGTCTGGGAGCTGGCCGAGCCGATTGCGCTCGCGCAGGGGCTCGAGCTGGTCGACGTGCAGTACCGCCCGGAAGGGGGTCGCATGATCCTGCGGCTGCTCGCCGATCGCCCGGCGGGCGGGGTGACGCTCGACGAGCTCGCCCGCTTCTCGCGGGAGCTGAGCGACGTCCTCGATGGTCACGACGCCGTGCCGGGCCGCTACACCCTCGAGTGCTCGTCGCCGGGAGTGAACCGACCGCTCCTGCGCGAAACGCACTTCCGGCGGGCGCTCGGCCAGCGCGTGCGCCTGCGGACGCGCGAGCCGATCGGCGGCCGCCGCCAGTTTTGCGGCCTGCTCGAGGCGGTGACGGCCGACGGCGTGACGGTCCGCGACGCGGACGCGGGCCCGGTTTGCGTACCCTTCGTCGCGATCGAGCGCGCCAACACCGAATACGACTTCGCCCGTCCCGCGGCGACGCCGCTCGGGCAGACCTGAGGAGAGGTGGCGATGCTCCCGGATCTGAACCGCGTCATCGAGCAGGTGAGCAAGGAGAAGGGGATCGACCGGGCGATCATCATCGACGCCCTCGAGCAGGCGATGCTCTCGGCGGCGAAGAAGACCTTCGGCGCGGAGAAGAACATCGAGGCGAAGTTCAACCCCGATCTGGGGGAGGTCGAGCTGTTCGAGATCAAGACTGTGGTCGACGTCGTCGAGGACCCGGAGAACCAGGTGACCCTCGCCGAGGCCCGGCGCACGCTCGATCCCGAGGCCGAGATCGGCGATGAGCTGCTCGCCAAGCTCCCGCCGGAGAAGTTCGGTCGCATTGCCGCGCAGGCGGCCAAGCAGAACATCATCCAGAAGGTCCGCGACGCCGAGCGCGACATCATCTACCGGGAGTTCAAGGATCGCAAAGGCGAGCTGGTCTCGGGGATCGTGCAGCGCTTCGAGAAGAAGAACATCATCGTGAACCTCGGGCGCACGGACGCCATCTTGCCGGAGAAGGAGCAGATTCCGCGCGAGCGCTACCGGCAGGGCGACCGCATTCGCGCCTACATCCTCGACGTGGAGCTCGCCACCAAGGGGCCGCAGATCGTGCTCTCGCGCACGCATCCGGGGCTGCTCGTCAAGCTCTTCGAGCAGGAGGTGCCCGAGATCTACGAGGGCATCGTCGAGGTGAAGGGCGCGGCGCGGGAGCCCGGCGGGCGGGCGAAGATCGCCGTCACGTCGCACGACCCCGACGTCGATCCGGTGGGCGCGTGCGTCGGCATGCGCGGCACCCGCGTGCAGGCCGTCGTCCAGGAGCTGCGCGGGGAGAAGATCGACATCGTGCCCTGGACCCCCGATCCGGCGGAGTACGTTTGCCGGGCGCTCGCGCCGGCGAAGGTCTCGAAGATCATCCTGGACGAGGACGAGCACGCCATGGAGGTGATCGTTCCCGACGATCAGCTCTCGCTCGCGATCGGCAAGAAGGGACAGAACGTGCGCCTGGCCTCGCGCCTGACCGGCTGGAAGCTCGACGTGCGCAGCGAGTCCGAGGCGGAGGAGGAGGCACGGCGGGCGCGCGCGTCGATCACCGCGATTCCCGGCGTCGGCGACGTGACCGCGGAGCTGCTCTATCAGAACGGGTTCAAGTCGGCGGAGGAGCTGGCGGCGTCGGACGAGGAGACGATCGCCGAGATCGACGGCCTCGGCCCCGAGCGCGCGCGCAGCATCCTCGCCGCCGCACGGGAGCACGTCGCCCGCAAGCAGGCCGAGGAGCAGGCGGCGGCCGCCGTCGGCGAGGCGGCCGCGGCGCCCGGGGGCGAGGAGGGCCGGGAGTGACGCCGATCCGCACCTGCGTCGGCTGCGGGCGGCAGGCGCCCCAGGACACCCTCGTGCGCTTCGTGGCCGCTGGGGACGGCCTGCGGCTCGACGGCGCGCGCCGCGCCCCGGGCCGCGGTGCTTACCTCCATCGTGCGCCCGAGTGCTGGGCCGCCTTCGCGCGCCGCCGCGGCCCGGTGCGCTCGCTGCGCCGCAGCCCCGGCCGCGGCGAGCGGGCGGAGCTCGTCGCCGCCCTCGCAGCGGGGCTCGGATCCGGGTGAGGGGAGCGTCATGGCCAAGCGTATCCACGAGCTCGCCAAGGAGTGGGGGGTCGCGCCCAAGGACCTGATCGCGGGCGCCGAGCGCCTCGGCATCCGCGGGAAGCGCTCGCAGAGCACGCTCACGGACGAGGAGGTCGAGCGGCTGCGCGAGGGGCTCGGTTTCGCTCCCAAGCCGGCCGTCCCCGTGGGCACGGAGCGCGTGGTCGCCGAGCGCGTGGTCCGGGAGCGGGTCGGCGTCGGCGATCAGATGGTGACCGCCCGCGAGCAGACGACCGAGACGCGGCTGCGCGCGAACATCATCCGCCGACGTACGGCCCGCGAGGTCCTCAAGCGGGAGGCATTGCCGCCGTCGCCGGCCGAGGGCGAAGCGCTGGCCGACGCGGTGCCGCCAGCGCTCGACTTCGAGGCCGCCGTCCCGCCCGCCGTGCCCGAGGTGCCGCCGCCCGTGGTCGAGCCTCCGGCCGAGCCGGCCCCGCCCCCGCCCGCGGCGGCGCCCCCCGTCGAGGCTGCGGCGCCGAGCCCCGTAAAGCCGGTCGCAGCACCGCCCGCGCGCGAGGCCGTACCGCCCACCCGTCCGCCTGCGCCCCCGCCGCCGGGATTCGAGGAGATGCGCGGGCCGAAGGTGCTCGGGAAGATCGACCTCCGCAAGGCCGTGGCGCCGCCCGCGGCGTCGGGCTGGCGGCCGCCTGCGGCGCCCGCCGGCGAGCCCGGGGCGGTGCCCGGGCAGCCGCCGGGCGAGGCCGGCAAACGCAAGAAGGGCCGCAAGGTCATCAAGAAGAGCGACCTCTTCGACGTGATGGAGCGCGACTTCGCGCGCGCGGGCAAGCGCCCGCAGAAGCGGCGCGCGCTGCCGGGCAAGGAGCAGAAGAAGACCGAGATCACCACGCCGCGCGCCTCCAAGCGCGTGGTGCGCATTTCCGAGGTGATCACGGTGGCCGACCTCGCGAGAGCGATGGGGGTCAAGGCGGGCGAGGTGCTCAAGAAGCTCATCGACATGGGCACCATGGCCACCATCAACCAGGCGCTCGACTACGAGACGGCGGCGCTGGTCGCCACGGAGTTCGACTACCAGGTCGAGAACGTGGCCTTCGACGCGGAGCAGGCGCTCGAGGCCGAGGAGGAGGGCGGCGCGGGCGAGGAGGCGCGCGTCCCGCGCGCGCCCGTGGTGACCATGATGGGCCACGTCGACCACGGGAAGACCTCCCTCCTCGACGCCATCCGCGAGAGCGACGTCGCCTCCAAGGAGGCCGGCGGCATCACCCAGCACATCGGCGCCTACACCGTCGACGTGCACGGCCGCCAGGTGACCTTCCTCGACACGCCGGGGCACGAGGCGTTCACGGCGATGCGGGCGCGCGGGGCGAAGGTGACCGACATCGTCGTGCTCGTGGTCGCGGCCGACGACGGCGTGATGCCGCAGACGGTCGAGGCCATCAATCACGCCCGCGCCGCCGAGGTGCCGATCATCGTCGCGATCAACAAGATCGACAAGCCCGACGCGAATCCCGAGCGCGTCAAGCAGGAGCTCGCCAACCACGGCCTCGCCCCCGAGGAGTGGGGCGGCGACACGATCGTCGTGCCCGTGTCGGCGAAGACCAAGGAGGGCATTCCGCAGCTTCTCGAGATGATCCTGCTCCAGGCCGACGTGCTCGAGCTGCGGGCGAACCCCAAGCGGCAGGCGCGCGGCACGATCATCGAGGCACGCCTCGACCGGGGACGCGGCCCGGTCGCCACCGTGCTCGTGCAGGAGGGCACCCTCAAGGTGGGCGATCCCTTCGTCTGCGGGCTCCAGTACGGCCGCATCCGCGCCATGATGGACGACAAGGGACGGCGCATCGACGCCGCGGGACCGGCCACCCCGGTGGAGGTCCTCGGCCTCACCGGCGTGCCCGAGGCGGGCGACACGTTCGTCGCCGTCCAGGACGACCAGAAGGCGCGGCAGATCGCAGAGCACCGGCGCAGCAAGCAGCGCGAGACCGAGATGGCGAAGACGGCCAAGGTCTCCCTGGACGAGCTCTACCAGCAGATCCAGAGCGGCGAGGTGAAGGAGCTCAAGGTCGTGATCAAGGCCGACGTGCACGGGTCGGCCGAGGCGCTGGCGGAGGCACTGCGGCGGCTGTCGACCGACGACGTGCGCCTGCACGTGCTACACGCGTCGGTGGGCGGCATCACCGAGTCCGACGTGCTCCTGGCCTCGGCCTCCAACGCGGTCGTGATCGGCTTCAACGTGCGCCCGGAGCCCAAGGCCGCGAGCCTCGCCGAGCGCGAGGGCGTCGACATCCGCCTCTACACGATCATCTACGAGGCCGTGAACGACGTGCGCGATGCGCTCGAGGGTCTGCTCGAGCCGACGCTGCAGGAGAAGGTGCTCGGGCGGGCCGAGGTGCGGCAGCTCTTCACCGTGACGGGCGTGGGGCAGGTCGCCGGCTGCTTCGTCGTCGAGGGCAAGATGGTGCGCGGGGCGCGCGCCCGACTGCTGCGCGACAACGTCGTCGTGCACGACGGCCGCATCGGCGGGCTCAAGCGGTTCAAGGAGGACGTTCGCGAGGTGGCCGGGGGCTACGAGTGCGGGCTCAGCCTCGAGGGCTTCCAGGACCTCAAGGTCGGCGACGTCGTCGAGGCGTACGAGGTCGAGGAGGTGGCGCGGCGCCTTGCCGCGCCGGCGAAGGCCGCTCAGGGGGCCGAGCGCTCCGCCTGAGCACGCCCATGGTCGTCGGCGTGCTCCGCCTCGAGCTGCACCTCCCGGAGAACCACTCGCTCAAGGGCAAGCGCAGCGTGCTGCGAGCCATCAAGGCCCGCGTGCAGAGCCGGTTCAACGTGTCGATCGCGGAGTGCGACGACCACGATCTCTGGCAGCGGGCGACGCTCGGGGTGAGCCAGGTGGGGGCCGATCAGCCGCACGTCGACGCCTGTCTCCGGGCGGTGGTGCGCTTCATCGACGGCCTCGGGCTCGCCGAGCTCGGGGCGGAACGGGTCGAGTTTCTCCACTACTGAAGGGGAACGCGTGGCGGAGCGGCGGCAGGAGCGCGTCGCCCATCGGATGCAGGCCGAGCTGGGTCGCCTCCTCCTCGAGGAGGTGAAGGATCCGGCCCTGCACGAGGTGACGGTGACGGCGGTGCGCATGACGGGGGATCTGCGCATCGCGCGCGTGTACTACCGCACGCTCGCGCTCGAGCCGCGACGGGAGGCGACGGCGCGCGCGCTCGCGCGGGCGACGCCCTTCCTGCGCGGCGCGCTCGGGCGGGCTCTCGGGCTGCGGGTCACGCCCGAGCTGCGCTTCGAATACGACACCACCCCCGATACCGCGCGCCGGCTCGACGTCCTGCTCGGGTCCCGCAAGCCCGGGGAGTCGTCGTGAACGGCATCGTCCTCGTCGACAAGCCCGAGGGGGTGACGTCGGCGGGCGTGATCCGGGCGCTCAAGCCGCGGCTCGGCGGCGCGAAGGTGGGGCATCTCGGGACGCTCGATCCGTTCGCGAGCGGGCTCTTGCCGCTCTGTGTCGGCGAGGCGACCAAGATCGCCCGCTATCTCCTGGTCGAGCGCAAGGCCTACACGGGCACGATCCGCCTCGGCGTCGCCACCGACACGCTCGACCGGACCGGGCGGGTGACGGAGACGGCGCCCGTCCCGGCGGTCGAGGCGGCGCGGCTTGCCGCCGTCGCCCGGCGCTTCCGCGGCGTCCAGCACCAGGTGCCGCCGATGTACTCCGCCCTCAAGCGCGGCGGCGTGCCGCTCTACGAGCTCGCCCGCCGCGGCGTGGAAGTCGAGCGGAGGCCGCGGGCGATCGAGGTGTTCGAGCTCGGGCTCGCGCCGGGGGCGCCCGAGCGGATCGAGCTCGTGATCGAGTGCTCGAAGGGGACCTACGTGCGCGCGCTGGCGGCCGAGATCGGCCGCGCCCTCGGCACCGTGGCGCACCTCGAGCGGCTGCGCCGCACCGCGGTCGGCGCCTTCCGTGTCGAGGACGCCCGTCCGCTCGATGCCCTCCTCGCCGGCGCGCCGCTCCCGCTCGTGTCCGTCCGCCGGGCGCTGGCCGGGCTTCCAGCCCACCCGGCCTCGGCGGCCGGCCTCGCGCGGCTGCGGCGCGGTCAGCAGGACGCGCTCAGCGAGCTGCCCCGGCCGGGCGCCTGCGGCGAGACGGCGCTCGTCGTCGACACGGCAGGGGAGGTGGCGGCGATCGTGGAGGCGGTGGGCCAGCGGCCCGTGTGGCGGCTCGTGCGGCTGTTCGCCTCGCCCCGATCGTGACCTTTACAACGCGGGGACGGCATGTTATGCGGTCCGTCTTAAAGCGAGAAACGAACGAGATGGAGAGGGCGGGATGGCTGTAGCCGGGGAGCGCACGCGCGCGCTGGTCGAGAGCTACCAGCGGCACGGCACGGACACCGGTTCGCCCGAGGTCCAGGTCGCGCTCCTCACGGACCGCATCGGCTATCTGACGGGGCACTTCAAGGTGCACCCGAAGGATCACCATTCCCGTCGTGGGCTGCTCAAGCTCGTCGGCCGCCGCCGACGCCTCCTGAATTACCTCAAGCAGCGCGACTTCCAGCGCTACCGGACCCTGATCGAGCGGCTCGGTATCCGGAAGTAAGCTGCTGCGCACTCTTCTTCCCTCCTTCTCCCCCGTCCACGCCTCGCCAGAGATTTACACGACGCTGCGGTGATGCACCGCGGGGGAGAAGCCATGGCAGAATCGGCGCATCGGATCCAGATCGAATTCCACGGGCGGCCGTTCCTGATCGAGACGGGTCGCCTGGCCAAGCAGGCGGGCGGCGCCGTGCTCGTGCAGCTCGGCGAGACCGTGGTCCTGGTCACGGCCACCGCCACCTCGGCGCCGCGCGAGGGCATCGACTTCTTCCCGCTCACCTGCGACTACGTCGAGAAGACGTTCGCAGCCGGCAAGATCCCGGGCGGCTTCTTCAAGCGCGAGGGGCGCCCCGCGGAGAAGGAGATCCTCACCTCGCGCCTCATCGATCGCCCGGTGCGGCCCTTGTTTCCGAAGGGCTTCAACTGCGAGACCCAGGTGATCGCCACGGTGCTCTCCCACGACCGCCAAAACGACCCCGACGTGATCGCGCTGGTCGGCGCGTCGGCGGCGCTCACCCTCTCCGACATCCCCTGGGGCGGCCCGGTCGCCGCGGTGCGCGTCGGGCGCGTGGGCGGCCGCTTCGTGATCAATCCGACCACGGCGCAGCTCGGCGAGAGCGACATGGACCTGGTGGTGGCGGGCACCCGCGACGCGATCGTGATGGTCGAGGGCGGTGCGAAGATGCTGCCCGAGGAGGTGGTCCTCGACGCGCTGTTCACCGCCCACGCGGCGCTCGAGCCCCTGCTCGCGGTGCAGGAGGAGCTGCGCCGGCTCGCGGGGAAGCCCAAGCGGGCGGTCCCGGCGCCCGCGGCGAACCCGGCGCTCGAGGCGGCGGTGCGCGAGGCGGCGCTGCCCCGGCTGCGCGCGGCGCTCGGCAAGGCGGCCAAGCACGAGCGGTATGCGGCGCTCGATGCCGCGCGCGCGGAGGTGGCCGAGGCCGTCGGCAAGGGCGACCCCGAGCGGATCAAGGAGGCGGCGACGCTGTTCGACCGGCTCAAGAAGCAGGTGGTGCGCCAGACGATCGTCGAGGAGGGCCGCCGCCTCGACGGCCGGGGGCTCACCGACGTCCGGCCGATCACGTGCGAGGTCGACGTGCTGCCCCGCACCCACGGCTCGGCGCTCTTCACCCGCGGCGAGACCCAGGCGCTCGTCGTCACCACGCTCGGCACCTCCTCCGACGAGCAGAAGATCGACGCGCTGATCGGCGAGCACTACAAGAAGTTCATGCTGCACTACAACTTCCCGCCGTTCAGCACGGGCGAGGTGAAGTTCCTGCGGTCGCCCGGCCGGCGCGAGATCGGCCACGGCGCGCTCGCCGAGCGCGCGCTGGCGCCCGTGCTGCCCGAGGAGGGTGCCTTCCCCTACACGATCCGCATCGTCTCGGAGGTGCTCGAGTCGAACGGCTCCTCGTCGATGGCGACGGTGTGCGGCGGGTCGCTCTCGCTCATGAACGCGGGCGTGCCCGTGCGGGCCGCGGTGGCCGGCGTGGCGATGGGGCTCATCAAGGAGGGCGACGCGGTGCGCGTGCTCTCCGACATCCTCGGCGACGAAGACCACCTCGGCGACATGGACTTCAAGATCGCGGGCACGGCGGACGGGATCACCGCGGTGCAGATGGACATCAAGATCGGGGGCGTCACGCGGGCGATCATGCAGCAGGCGCTCGAACAGGCACGGGCCGCCCGGCTGCACATCCTCGACGTCATGAATGCGACGCTCGCCCGGCCGCGCGCGGAGTTGTCGGTCTACGCCCCGCGCATCGTCACCCTGCACATCAAGCCCGATCGCATCCGCGACCTGATCGGTCCGGGCGGCAAGGTGATTCGCGCGATCACCGAGGAGACCGGCGTCAAGATCGACGTCGAGGACGACGGCACGGTGTACGTCGCGTCGTCCGACGGCGACTCGATGCAGCGGGCGATCGACCGCATCCACGCCGTGACCGCCGAGGCCGAGGTGGGGCGCGTCTACCGCGGCACCGTGCGCAAGGTGGTGGACTTCGGCGCCTTCGTGGAGATCCTCCCCGGCACCGAAGGGCTCGTGCACATCTCGCAGCTCTCGCATCAGCGGGTGCGCAAGGTGACCGACGTGGTGCGCGAGGGCGACGTCATCGACGTCAAGGTGCTCGAGGTCGACAAGTCGGGCAAGATCCGCCTCTCGCACAAGGAGACGCTCAAGAAGCCCCAGGGCGAAGAGGCGCAGCGCTAGCCGCATGCGCAGCACGCGCCTGGCCAACGGCATCCGCGTCCTGTCGCAGGAGCTGCCCGACTTCGACTCCGTCACGGTCGGCATCTGGGTCGAGAACGGGTCGCGCTACGAGGCGCCCGAGCAGGCGGGCATCTCCCACTTTCTCGAGCACCTCTTCTTCAAGGGCACCGAGCGGCGGACCGCGGCGCAGATCGCCGAGGAGATCGATGCCGTGGGCGGCGTGCTGAACGCCTTCACCGGCAAGGAATACACGTGCTACTACGCCAAGGTGCTGCGCGAGCACCTGCCGCTCGCCCTCGATCTGCTGGCCGATCTCTTCACCCATTCCCGCTTCGCCGAGGAAGAGATCGAGCGGGAGCGGAGCGTGATCATCCAGGAGATCTCGCAGGCCGAGGACACGCCGGACGACTACGTCCACGAGCTGTTCAACCTCGCCTTCTGGAACGGCCACCCGCTCTCCCGCCCGATCGCCGGGACCGCGGCGAGCGTGTCGCGCTTTACGCGCGCGGACTTCCTCGCCTTCCGCGAGGCCCGCTACCGCCCGAACCGCGTGCTGATCTGCGGCGCCGGCAGCCTCCGCCACGAGCAGCTCGCCGAGGCCGCCCTCGAGCACTTCGGCGACCTCCGCGGCACGACGGACCCCACGGACACGGGGGCGCCCGTGGCCTGCCCGGGCATCGCCGTGCACGAGAAGCCGCTCGAGCAGGTGCACCTTTGCCTGGGGGCGCCGGGGATCTCGCAGACCGATCCCGACCGCTACGCCGTGCACCTGCTCAATCTGGCGCTCGGCGGCGGCATGAGCTCGCGGCTCTTCCAGGAGATCCGCGAGCGCCGGGGCAAGGCGTACACCGTCTACTCGTTTCTCTCCTCCTTCCTCGACGCGGGCTACGTCGGGGTCTACGTGGGCACGAGCGCGGCCTGGGTCCGCGAGGTGGTCGAGGTCATCTGCGCGGAGATGGACCGCCTCACGCGCGAGGGGCTCGAGCCCGCCGAGCTCGGGCGCACGAAGAACCAGATGAAGGGTAATCTGCTGCTCGGGCTCGAGACCAGCGACAGCCGCATGAGCCGCATCGCCAAGAACGAGATCTACTTCGGCCGCGACGTGCCGCTCGACGAGGTGGCCGCCGGCATCGATGCCGTCACCCGCGACGACATCGTGCGCGTCGCGCAGCGGCTCTTCAGCCCGCGCGTGCTCGGGCTCACGGTGCTCGGCGATCTCCGAGGCGAGCGCCTCGACCCGGCGGTGCTCGGCGCGTGACGGCCGGAGCGGTGGCGATCGCTGTGCGGCGGGTGCGCGGCGCCGACGGCCCGGTGCTGCCGCGGCCCATGAGCGCGGGCGCCGCCGGGCTCGACCTCTGTGCCGACATTCCGGGCGAGATGGTGCTCGCCCCCGGCGAGCGGCGGCTCGTGCCGACGGGCATCGCGCTCGCGATCCCCCCGGGCTACGAGGGGCAGGTGCGGCCCCGCAGCGGGCTCGCCTGCCGCCACGGGCTCACGGTGCTCAATGCCCCCGGCACGATCGACTCCGACTACCGCGGCGAGGTGCAGGTGCTGCTCGTGAACCTCGGTGCGGAGCCCGTCGTCCTTCGCCGCGGCGAGCGCATCGCCCAGCTCGTGGTCGCGCCGGTGGTGCCTGTGCGGCTCGAGGAGGTGAGCGAGCTGCCGCCGAGCGCACGCGGGGAGGGCGGCTTCGGGAGCACCGGGCGGGGAGGCGTGCCGTGATCCCCCGGTACACGCGGCCCCAGATGGCGCAGCTCTGGTCGGAGGAGGCCGTGCTCGGTCGGTGGCTCCAAGTGGAGCTTGCCGTGGTCGACGCGCTGGCCGAGCGCGGCGTGGTGCCGGCCGAGGCGGCGCGCGCGCTGAGGGCTCGGGCGCGGGTGGACCCCGCGCGGGTGCGCGCCATCGAGGCCGAGGTGCGGCACGACGTGATCGCGTTCGTCTCGGCGGTGGCCGAGACGGTGGGCGACGAGGGACGCTGGCTGCACCTCGGTCTTACTTCGAGCGACGTGCTCGACACGGCCTTCGCGCTCGGGCTCTGCCAGGCAGCCGACTTGCTACTGGCCGAGCTCGACCGGCTGCGCGCGGCGGTGCGGGCGCTCGCGCTCCGCCACCGGCGCACGCCGATGATCGGGCGCACCCATGGCGTGCACGCCGAGCCGATCACCTTCGGGCTCAAATGCGCGGGCTGGTACGCCGAGCTCGGCCGCAACCGCCGTCGGCTCGAGGCGGCCCGCGCCGAGGTCGCGCACGCGAAGCTCTCGGGCGCGGTCGGTGTCTTCGGCACCGGCGATCCGGCGGTCGAGGCCGCCGTGTGCGCGCGACTCGGGCTCAAACCCGAGCCGATCGCCACCCAGGTCGTGCCGCGGGACCGGCACGCCGTGTTCTTCGCCACGCTCGCCGTGCTCGGCGGCGCGCTCGAGCGCATCGCCACCGAGATCCGGCACCTCCAGCGCACCGAGGTCGGCGAGGCCCTGGAGCCCTTCGGCCGCGGCCAGAAGGGCTCCTCGGCCATGCCCCACAAGCGCAACCCGTGGATGGCCGAGAACGTCTGTGGGCTTGCGCGGCTGCTGCGCGGCTACGCCGGGGCGGCGCTCGAGAACATCGCGCTCTGGCACGAGCGCGACATCACGCACTCCTCGGTCGAGCGGGTGATCGCGCCCGACGCCACCCAAGTCGCCGACTTCATGCTCGCCCGGATGACGGAGATCGTCGAGGGCCTCGAGGTCCGCCCGGAGGCGATGGCGCAGAATCTCGCGCGGCTGGGCTCCGCCGTCTTCTCCGAGCACGTGCTGCTCGCGCTCGTGCAGAGGGGGGTGCCGCGCGAGCAAGCCTACCGCTGGGTGCAGCGGCACGCCCTCGCCGGCGGCGACCTGGCTTCTGCGCTCGCCGCCGATCCCGACGTGAGCCGCCATCTCGGCCCCGAGGAGCTGCGCACGCTCTTTGACATGGACCACCACCTGCGGCATATCGACCACCTCTTCGCCCGGGTGCTCGACGAGGGAGACGGCGATGGAGCAGCGTGAGCTTCTCTACGAGGGCAAGGCCAAGCGGGTCTACCGCACGTCGGATGCGGACCTCCTCATCCAGCATTTCAAGGACGACGCCACCGCCTTCAACGCGCAGAAGCGCGGGACGATCGTCGACAAGGGCATCCTCAACAACCGCATCTCGGAGGTGCTGTTCCGCTTCCTCGAGGAGCAGGGCGTGGCGACGCACTTCGTGCGCCGGCTCTCCGAGCGCGACATGCTGATCCGCGCCTGCGAGATCGTGAAGATCGAGGTCGTGGCGCGCAACATCGTCGCCGGCAGCCTCGCCAAGCGGCTCGGGCGTCCTGAGGGCGAGCGGCTCTCCGAGCCGATCCTCGAGCACTTCTACAAGGACGATGCGCTCGGGGACCCGATGATCAACGACTGGCACATCCGCTACCTCAAGCTCGCCACGCCGGCCGAACTCGCGACCATCAACGAGACGGCGCTCAAGGTGAACGCGCTGCTGCGCGAGTACCTCGATGCGCGCGACATCGTGCTCGTGGACATGAAGCTCGAGTTCGGCCGGCATCACGGCAAGATCCTCGTGGCCGACGAGATCTGCCCCGACACGTGCCGGTTCTGGGACAAGGCGACGGGCGAGAAGCTCGACAAGGATCGCTTCCGCCGCGACCTGGGCGGCGTCGAGGGGGCCTATCAGGAGGCCGCGCGGCGCATCTGCGGCGCAGCGGCCTGAGGGGGCATGCCGGGCCTGGTCGCGCGGGTCGTCGTCACCCCCAAGCGGGGCCTTCTCGATCCGCAGGGCAAGGCGGTGCAGCAGGCGCTGCACGCGCTCGGCTTCGGCGAGGTGGCCGATGTGCGCGTCGGCAAGTACGTCGAGCTGCGGCTGCACGACTTCGCGGCGGCGGATGCCGAGGCGCGCGTGCGCGCGATGTGCGAGCGCCTGCTCGCCAACGGCGTGATCGAGGACTTCCGCCTCGAGGTGGGGACGGAGCGCACCTAGCCGATGCGTTGGGGCGTGGTCACCTTCCCCGGCTCCAACGACGACCGCGACGTGCTGCGCGTCGTCCAGCGGGTGCTCGGGGACGAGGCGGTGTCCCTGTGGCACAAGGACACCGATCTCCGCGGGGTCGATTGCGTCGTGCTCCCCGGCGGGTTCTCCTACGGGGACTACCTCCGCTGCGGGGCGCTCGCACGCTTCTCGCCGATCATGGAGGCGGTCCGCGCGCACGCGGCCGCCGGTGGGCTCGTGCTCGGCACGTGCAACGGCTTCCAGATCCTCTGCGAGGCGGGTCTCCTTCCCGGCGCGCTCGTGCGCAACCGCTCGCTGCGCTTCGTGTGCGACGTGGTGACGGTGCGGGTCGAGCGGACGGACACGCCGTTCACCTACGGCTGCCGCACGGGCGACCTCCTCGCACTGCCGATCAAGCACGGAGAGGGCTGCTGGATCGCCGACGACGCCACGCTCGCCGCGGTCGAGGCGGCGGGGCAGATCGTCCTGCGCTACACGGACCGGGCCGGCCGGGCGGTCCCCGAGGCGAACCCCAACGGCTCGATGGCCAACGTCGCGGGCGTGTGCAACGCGGGGCGCAACGTGCTCGGTCTCATGCCCCATCCCGAGCACGCGGCCGAACGCCTCCTCGGCGGCGAGGACGGCCTGCGGCTGTTTCGTTCCGTGCAGGCCTGGCTCGGGCGCAGCGCCGCGGGAGGCCGGCGCGAGCCGACGGTCGTCCCCGGCCCCTGATGGCCGTCGTGGTCACGGCGGCGCTCGCCGCCGAGCACGGGCTCACCGCCGAGGAGTACGAGAAGGCGTGCGCGCTGCTCGGGCGGACGCCCACGCTCGAGGAGCTCGGCGTGTTCGCCGTGATGTGGTCGGAGCACTGCTCCTACAAGAGCTCGCGGGCGCTGCTGCGCCAGCTGCCCACGAAGGGGCCGGCGGTGCTCCAGGGGCCGGGGGAGAACGCCGGCGCGGTGGACATCGGCGACGGCCTCGCGGCGGTGTTCAAGATCGAGAGCCACAACCATCCCTCGGCCGTCGAGCCGTTCCAGGGGGCCGCAACCGGCGTGGGCGGTATCCTGCGCGACGTGTTCACGATGGGCGCGCGGCCGGTGGCGATCCTCGATGCGCTGCGCTTCGGGAGCCTCGAGCATCCCCGCACGCCCTACCTCGTCAAGGGCGTCGTCGCCGGCATCGGCCACTACGGCAACTGCGTCGGCGTGCCCACCGTCGGCGGCGACCTCTACTTCGACGCAGGCTACGACCGGAACATCCTCGTCAACGCCTTCACCCTCGGCATCGCGCCGCGCGACCGCCTCGTTCGCGCGCGCGCGGCCGGCCCGGGCAATCCGGTCATCTACGTGGGCTCGCGCACCGGGCGCGACGGGATCCACGGGGCGAGCCTCCTCGCCTCGGCGGGGCTCGACGCGTCGGCGGACAAGCGGCCGGCCGTGCAGGTTGGCGATCCGTTCACGGAGAAGCTGCTCTTGGAAGCCTGCCTCGAGCTCATGCGCACCGACTACGTGATCGCCATCCAGGACATGGGCGCCGCGGGGCTCACCAGCAGCGCGGTCGAGATGGCGAGCCGCGGCGGCGCGGGCATCGTGCTCGACCTCGACGCGGTGCCCGTGCGCGAGCCGGACATGACGCCCTACGAGCTGCTGCTCTCCGAGTCGCAGGAGCGCATGCTGCTCGTGGCGCGGGCGGGCAGCGAGGAGGCGGTCGCCGCCATCTTCCGCCGCTGGGACCTCCCGGCGGTCGTGGTCGGGCGGGTGACCGACGACGGCGTCTTTCGCGCTCGCTGGCGGGGGCGCGAGGTGTGCGCGATCCCGGCTGCGGCGCTCACCGAGGCGGCGCCCGTCTACCGCCGCCCGGCCGAGGAGCCGGTCGCCCGGCTCGAGGAAGCGCAGCGCCTCGAGCTCGCAGCCGTGCGCGAGCCGGCGGACCTGGAGCAGGCGCTGCTGGCCCTGCTCGAGAGCCCGAACTGCTGCTCGCGCGAGTGGGTGTACCGGCAGTACGACCAGCTCGTCGGCGGCAACACCGTGGTGCGGCCCGGCGGTGACGCAGCGGTGCTCCGCGTCGAGGGCACGCGCCGGGGGCTCGCGCTCACCGTCGACGGCAACTCGCGCTACACGCGCCTCGATCCCTACCTGGGCGCCGTGCTCGCCGTCGTCGAGGCGGCGCGCAACTGCGTGGCGGTGGGCGCGCGGCCGCTCGCGGTGAGCGACTGCCTCAACTACGGGAACCCCGAGCAGCCCGACGTGATGTGGGAGTTCGAGCAGGGCATCGCCGGCATCCGCGTCGCGTGCCTCGCCCTCGGAATCCCGGTCGTGAGCGGCAACGTGAGCTTCTACAACGAGACCGAGGGCCGCAGCATCCCGCCGACGCCGGTGATCGCCATGGTGGGCCTGCTCGAGGACGTGGAGGCGCACGTCACCCCGTGGTGGAAGGCCGAGGGCGACGTCGTCGTGCTGCTCGGGCGGACGCGGGAAGAGCTGGGGGGCAGCGAGTACCTCGCGGTGGTCCACGGCCTCGTGCGGGGCACGCCGCCGTGGATCGATCTCGAGGCCGAGAAGCGGCTGCACCGCGTGGTGCTCGAGGCGGCCGGCGAGCGGCTGCTCCGCTCGGCGCACGACGTCGCCGAGGGCGGGCTCGCCGTCGCGCTCGCCGAGAGCTGCTTCGGCGGGCCGCGGCTCGGCGTGCGCGTGACGCTCGAGCGCGGCATGCGGACCGATGCGCTGCTCTTCGGCGAGAGCCAGTCGCGCATGCTGGTCTCCGTGCGCCGCCGCCACCTCGGGCGGCTGCGCGAGCTCTGCCGGCGCGAGGAGGTGCCGCTCGCGGTGCTCGGCGAGGTCCGCGGGACGCATCTCGTGATCGCCGACCTGCTCGATCTGCCCGTCGAGACGGCGCGCGAGCGCTGGCGGCGCGTGCTCGAGCGGCGGCTCGGCTAGCCGGGTCGCGGTATACACGGCCGGGAGGCTCGGGTAGACTCGGTCGAGACGGCGATGGGCGACAAGTTTCACGAGGAATGCGGGGTCGTCGGCGTCTACGGGCACCCCGAGGCGGCGACGCTCGCCTACCTCGGGCTCTACGCCCTGCAGCACCGCGGCCAGGAGTCCGCGGGGATCGTGGCGTCCAACGGCGAGAGCCTCATCTCGCACCGCGGCATGGGGCACGTCGCCGACATCTTCTCCCAGGACATCCTCGCGCGCCTCGAAGGGCGGCTCGCCATCGGACACAATCGCTACTCGACGAGCGGCTCGACCGTGCTCAAGAACTGCCAGCCGTTCGTGGTGCAGTGGGCGCACGGCGCCCTCGCCGTCGCGCACAACGGCAACCTGGTGAACGCCGAGTCGGTGCGCGCCGAGCTGGAAGCCCGGGGATCGATCTTCCAGTCGACGTCGGACACGGAGGTCATCATCCACCTGATCGCGGCCTCGAGCGCCGAGACGCTCGTCGGTCGCATCGTGGATGCGCTGCGGCGGGTGCGGGGCGCCTATTCCCTCGTGTTCCTCACGGAGGACCGCATCATCGCCGCCCGCGATCCCGCCGGCTTCCGGCCGCTGGTGATCGGGCGGGTCGGGGAGACCGTCGTGATCGCCTCGGAGACGTGCGCGCTCGACCTCGTGGATGCGACCTACGAGCGCGAGGTCGAGCCCGGCGAGATCGTCGTCGTGAGCGCGCAGGGAATCGAGTCCGTGCGCGCGCTGCCCGAGGCGCCCACGCACCACTGCGTGTTCGAGTACGTCTACTTCGCCCGCCCCGACAGCCAGGTCTTCGGGCGCAACGTCTACACCGTGCGCAAGGAGCTCGGCCGCCAGCTCGCGCGCGAGAGCGGCGTGGCCGCCGACATCGTGATCCCCGTGCCCGATTCGGGCGTGCCGGCGGCCATCGGCTACGCGGAAGAGGCCGGGCTGCCCTTCGAGATGGGGCTCATCCGCAACCACTACGTGGGGCGGACGTTCATCGAGCCCACGAGCTCGATCCGGCACTTCGGCGTGCGCGTGAAGCTCAACGCGCTGCGGGAGGTGCTCGGCGGCCGGCGCGTGGTCGTGGTCGACGATTCGATCGTGCGCGGCACCACCAGCCGCAAGCTCGTGCACATGGTGCGGCAGGCGGGCGCGGCCGAGGTGCACATGCGCATCAGCTCGCCTCCCACCACGGGCCCGTGCTTCTACGGGATCGACACGCCCACCCGCGAGGAGCTCATCGCCTCGTCCCACGACGTAGAAGCGATCCGCCGCTATCTCGGCGCGGACTCGCTCGCCTACTTGAGCCTCGAGGGGCTGTTCCGCTTCGCCGGCGGGCGCCGGCAGGGCTTCTGCGATGCCTGCTTCACGGGCGAGTATCCGGTGGCGCTCGAGGAGGAGTCGCGCGGCCGCCAGCTCCACCTCTTCGAGGCGGGCGAGCGCGTGACGGCGGCGCGGGGCGTCGCCGCGCACGCGCGGTCGTAGTCGGCGCGGCGTCGCGCCGCCGCCGGCCTTGACAACGGCCGGCGCCGTCCGTAACGGCCGCCGCGGAGGGAGAGACATGCTCGAAGAGCGTCACCTGCTGGTGCAACGCGCCGTGCGCGAGCTCGTGGAGCGGGCGGTGCGGCCCGTCGCGGCTCGCGTGGACCGCGAGGACTGCTTTCCGCGCGAGGCGCTCCGCGCCCTCGGCGCGGCGGGCTATCTCGGCAGCCTCGTGCCGGAGCCCTACGGGGGCGGCGGGGCGGACCTGCTGAGCTACGCGCTCACGATCGAGGCGCTCGCTGCCGTCTCCCCGTCGGTCGCCTGGATCACGGTCGTGCATTCGTCGGCGACGATGGCGATCGCGGCGACCGGCGCCGAGGAGCAGAAGCAGCGCTGGCTTCCCGCGCTCGCCCGCGGCGAGCGGCTGGCGAGCTTCGCGTTCACCGAGGCGAACGCGGGCGCGGACTTCTTCGCGGCCGAGTGCACGGCCCGCGCCGGCGAGGGGGGCTACGAGGTCCGCGGGAGCAAGATCTTCATCAGTCTCGCCACCGAGGCCGACTGCTTCTTGGTGCTCGCCCGCACGGAGCGGGAGGCGCAGAACGTCGGGCTCAGCATGCTGGTGGTCGAGCGGGGGACGGCGGGCTTCGCGGTGGGCACGCGGCTGCGCGGGATGGGCATGCGGGGGATCGGCTGGGGCGAGATCGTCCTCGACGAGTGCCGCCTCGCCGAGGGGGCGCGGCTCGGGCCCGAGGGCAAGGGAACGCGCGCGGTCTTCGGCATGGCAGGCGCCTATCTGCTCGGGGCTGCCGCCCTCGCCGTCGGGATCGCGGAGGGAGCCTACCAGGGCGTTTCCGCCCGCCTGCGGAGCCGGGTGGTGGCCGGCAAGACGTTGGGCGGGCTCGAGGCGCTGCAGTTCCGGGTGGCCGACCTCTCGGCGCGGCTCGAGGCGGCCCGCGCCCTCGTCTACCGCGCGTGCGGCGAGACCGATCCGCGCAGCGTGCTCCCCTTCCAGGCGAAGCTCTTCGCCTCGGAGACGGCGCTCGACGTGACGCGGGCGGCGCTCCAGCTCGGGGGCGCCACGGGCTTCGCGGAAGACGCCGACCTCCAGCGCCTCGCGCGCGACGCCTTCGCGGTGCCGCTGCACTTCGAGAACAACGACTTCCTGCGGCGGTTCGTGGGGCGGACGCTCCTCGGCGGGAGCGGCTCGTAACTAGTCGGCCGGCTGCGGGGAGACCACGACGGGGCGGCCGTCGGGGCCGCGGTGGACCACCGTGTCGTGCGCCCAGGCCGGGTCGGTCGCGGGGTGGTCGATCGTGTAGTGGAGCCCGCGGCTCTCGCGGCGGCTTAACGCACACTCGATGATGAGCTCCGCCACGGCGGCGATGTTGCGCAGCTCGGCGAGGTCGCTGGTCATGAGCACGTGCCAGTAGTACTGCCGGATCTCCTCGCGCAGGAGCTGGATGCGCTGGCGCGCGCGGGCGAGCCGCCGGTCGCTGCGCACGATGCCGACGTAGTTCCACATGAAGCGGCGGATCTCGTCCCAGTTGTGGGAGACCACGACCGACTCGTCGCTGTCGGTGGCGCTGCCGGGATCCCAGGGGCGCAGGCTGGGCGGCTGGCTCGCATCGGTGGCGAGCGCTGCCACGGCGTGCTCGGCCGCGCGGTGGGCGAAGACGAGGGCCTCGAGCAGCGAGTTGGATGCGAGGCGGTTGGCGCCGTGGAGGCCGGTGCAGGCGACCTCGCCGCAGGCGTAGAGACGGGGCAGCGCGGTTGCGCCGTGAAGATCGGTCACCACGCCCCCGCAGGAGTAGTGCGCCGCGGGCACGACGGGTACGGGGCCGCGGGTGAGGTCGAAGCCGAACTCGAGGCAGCGCCGGGTGACGGTCGGGAAGCGCCGCCGGATCCAGTCGGGGTCGCGGTGGCTGATGTCGAGGTACACGCAGTCGAAGCCGTGGACCTTCATCTCGTTGTCGATCGCGCGCGCGACGATGTCGCGCGGGGCGAGCTCGGCGCGCGGATCGTAGCGGCGCATGAAGGGCTCGCCGTCGGGCCGGCGCAGAATCGCGCCCTCGCCGCGCAGCGCTTCGGTGAGCAGGAAGGACTTCGCCTGCGGGTGATAGAGGCAGGTCGGGTGGAACTGGAAGAACTCCATGTTGGCGATCGGCGCCCCCGCGCGGTAGGCGAGCGCCACGCCGTCGCCGGTCGCGACGTCGGGGTTCGACGTGTAGAGGTAGACCTTGCCCGCCCCGCCGGTGCAGAGAAACGTCGCCCGCGCGACGAAGCGGCGCACCTGCTGGGTCGTGCGGTCGAGGACGTAGGCGCCCCAGCAGGGCGGCGGCGTGCGGTTGCGATCGAGGAGCAGATCGATCGCCAGGTGGTTCTCGTAGATGGTCACCGCGGGCACCGCCCGCACCGCCTCGGTGAGCGCGCGGATGATCTCCCGCCCGGTCGCGTCGAGCGCGTGGAGGATGCGCCGGTGGGAGTGCCCGCCCTCCTGGCCGAGGTCGTACTGCGGATCTTCCGGGTCGCCGCGGACGTCGAAGTTGGTGCCGAGCGCGATCAGGTCGCGCACGCGATCGGGGCCCTCGCGCACGACGGTCTCGACGACCTCGCGGTGACAGAGCCCCGCGCCCGCAGCGAGCGTGTCCTCCACGTGGGATTCGAAGCTGTCCTCGGGGCTCCACACCGAGGCGATGCCGCCCTGGGCGTACTGGCTCGAGCTCTCGGGCAGGCGGTCCTTCGTGACCAGCACGACGCGGGCGGCGCGCGCACAGCGGAGCGCGGCGACGAGGCCCGCGACGCCGCTGCCGATGACGAGGACGTCGCTCTCGACCGGCACGCGCGCCACCTTCCCGTGCCGGCCCGGGCGGGTCAAGGGACGCGGCGGCTCACGCGTGTTTGACCTTGGCGGGGCGATGCCCCTATCCTCTGGCGAGATGCGGCCGGCGGCGGTGGCTGGGCTCGTGGGCGGGGCGGCTCTCGCGCTCGCCTGCGAGGCGCGGGCGGATGTCTACACGTATCGCGACGCCCACGGCACGCTCATCTTCACCAACGCGCCCGCCGAGCCGTCGCGCCTGGTCATCGCGGAGCCGCCGCTGCCGCCCGCGCCGCCGATCCTGGCCGTGCGGCCGCCGGGCCAGATCGTCGGCGAGCACACGCCGTACGACGATCTCATCCGCCAGGTTGCGGCGCGCTACGATGTCGAGTATGCGCTCGTGAAGGCCATCATCAAGGCCGAGTCCGCGTTCGACAACTACGCGATCTCGCGGAAAGGCGCCCTCGGACTCATGCAGCTCATGCCCGCGACGGCGGCACTCCACCGCGTGCACGATGTCTTCCTGCCGCGCGACAACATCGAGGGCGGCTGCCGGCACCTGCGCATGCTGCTCGACCGATACGGAGGCAACCTGCCGCTCGCCATCGCGGCCTACAACGCCGGCACGCAGCGGGTCGAGGAAGCCGGCGGCGTGCCGCCGATCGCCGAGACGCGCGAGTACCTCGCCCGCGTGCTGCGGTACCGCGCGATGTACGCGCGAGAGGGCGGGCATGTCCTCGCGAGCCGCCGCTGAGGCCGTCGGGCGTGGCACGCACGTCGCTGCGCTCCCGAACCTCCTGAGCCTGCTGCGCATCGGGCTCGTCCCGGTGCTGATCGCGCTCCTCGCCTGGCCCACGCGGGCCACCCGCCTCGCGGCGGGTGCCTGTTTTCTCCTCGCCTGCGTCACCGATTTCCTCGATGGCTACCTCGCCCGGCGGCGCGGCATCACCAGCGTGCTCGGGCAGTTCCTCGATCCGCTCGCCGACAAGATGATCGTCTCCTGCGTGCTGATCATGCTCGCCGCCGTGCCGACCGAGCCGCGCGTGCCGGCGTGGATGGTGGTCGTGATCGTCGTGCGCGAGCTCGCGGTGACGGGGCTGCGCACGATCGCCTCGCGCGGGGGCGTGCTCCTGCCCGCGCTCGAGCTCGGCAAGTACAAGATGATCTTTCAGATGTTCGCGCTCGAGGGGCTCATCCTCCGCGACCGCTACCCGGTGCCGGGCACGGGCCTCCAGGTCGACTTCCACGCCGCGGGGATGGTGCTGCTGTGGGTGGCGCTCGTCCTCGGGGTGTGGTCGGCGATCGACTACCACGTGCGCATCCTGCGCCAGGTGGACCTCCGCTGACGCGCAGTTGACCGGTGAAACGCGAGCCGCTACAAGCCCTTCTTCACGCTCGCGGGTGTAGCTCAGTTGGCTAGAGCGTGTGCTTGCCAAGCACAAGGTCGCCGGTTCGACCCCGGTCACCCGCTCTCGAGGGCCCGCGCCCCCAAGCCGCCCTGGCTTGGCCTGTGCGCGCATCTCCGCTAAAAGCAGGACCCATGGCTGAGCGGATGCGACGGCGGAAGGCGAAGGCGGCGGGGGCGCGGAAGGCGGCGAAGCGCGCTCGCACCGTGCGCAAGGCCCGCAAGGCGGCGCCCAGAAAGAAGGCTGCGGCGCGGGCGGTGACCAAGAAGCGGCGGGCTCCGGCCAAGAAGGCGCGCCGCCCGCGGGCAGCGACGCGGCGCCAGCCCGCGCCGGCGGCGCCGGCCGCGGCGCCGACGCCCGCGCCGGCTCCCGCCGAGGTGGACGTCGTGAGCGCCGGGGGCGAGGCGGGCGGGCCGCCGGTCGACGACACTGGCGCGCTCTAGGGGCGCCGGGAGGCGCATGCGGCGCGGGGCGATCGTCGCCCTCGGCCTGCTGGCACTCCTGCTTACGCCGGCGGGGCCGGGGCATGCAGCCGGGGACTGGAACGACGCCGAGATCGCCTGGCAGCCGTATGCGGAAGGGCTCGCGCTGGCGAAGAAGGAGAGGAAGCCCATCTGCCTCGTCTTCTTCACGGAATGGTGCCCGCACTGCCAGCGCTACAGCAGGGTGTTTCACGATCCCCGGGTCGTCGCCGCCGCCAAGCGGTTCGTGATGATCCGGCTCGATCGCGACAAGAACGCCGAGCTCAGCAGGCGCTACGCGCCCGACGGCGAGTACATCCCGCGCACGCTCTTCCTGTCGTCGAGCGGGGAGGTGGCGCGCGAGATTCACGCGCCGCGCGAAAAATACCTCTATTTCTACGACGAGCAGGATCCCGCGGGCCTGCTCGCGGGCATGGCCGAGGCCGAGAAGGTGCTCCGCGGGGGCTCCTAGACGCCGAGCAGCCGGCCGAGCGGACGGCGGTCGGCGGGCTCCCAGCCCCGGGGCCCGAGCACCTCGAGCCGCCGGCGGCCGTCGGCCAACTCGATGAGGCGGATCCATTCCCCGGCACGCTCGACCGGGCCATCGACGACGCGCACCCCGCCCCCGCGCGGGGCGCGCCGCCGCGCCCGTTCCTGGCGGAGCGCGAGGGCTCCGAGGACGGTGCCGCCGAGCGCGCTCAGGAGGAGCGCGATGCCGAGCGCCCAGGGCAGGTAGTCGGACAGGGCGATGACGTCGTTCCCCTCCACGGCGCCCGTCGGCTCACATACTTCGGGGCGCCTCGTCAAGCCGGTTCGCCCGCGGTGGGGAGCGCGCTAGGCCGTGTCGGCGCGCGAGGCCGGCCTCGTCGTGCCGCTCTTTGCGCTGCGCAGCGCGCGCGGCTGGGGCATCGGCGAGATCGGCGACCTCGGGCCGCTTAGCGCCTGGCTGGCAGCGGCCGGTCATCGCCGCCTCCAGCTCCTTCCGGTGTTCGAGATGGCTCCGGGCGAGCGCAGCCCGTACGCGGCGATCACCAGCTTCGCCCTCGATCCGATTTACCTCTCCCTCGCCGACGTGGCGGACTTCGTCGCGAGCGGCGGCGAGGCTGCGCTTTCGCCCGAGGACCGCGCCCGGCTCGCCGGGCTCCGCGCCGGCGACGCGATCGACTACGACGGGGTCCGCGGGCTCAAGCGGCGCGCGCTCAACCTGGCCTTCGCGCACTTCTGCGCCGCCGAATGGCGCGCCGGGACACCCCGGGCACAGGCGCTGCGCGCGTACTGCGCCGCGGAAGCGGACTGGCTCCACGACTGGGCGCTCTATCGCGCCCTCAAGGAGGAGCGCGGGGAGGCGCCCTGGACGGCGTGGGAGCCCGCGCTGCGCGATCGCAAGCCCGCGGCGCTCGCGCGCGCGCGCCGCGCGCTCGGCGCGCGTCGGCTCTTCCACTGCTACGTCCAGTGGCTCGCGGCCGGGCAGTGGGAAGCCGCCCGCCGCCAGGCGGCCGCCGCGGGCGTCGCCCTCGACGGGGACCTGGCGTTCATGGTCTCGGCCGACAGCGCCGACGTCTGGGTGCGCCAGCGCGAGTTTCGCCTCGACGCCAGCTTGGGCGCGCCACCCGACGCGTTCAACGCGAGCGGCCAGGACTGGGGGCTTCCCGTGCCCCGCTGGGCGGCGATGGCCCGGCGCGGCTTTGCGTGGCTCGAGCAGCGCGGGGCGCGGGCCGCTGCGCTGTTCGATGGCTGCCGGCTCGACCACGTGGTCGGCTACTATCGCATGTGGGTGCGCCCGGCCGCGGGGGCACCGGCCTTCGAGCCCGCGACCGAAGACGCGCAGCGCACCCTCGGCGAGCGGCTCCTCGGCGTGATCCGCGCTGCCGCAGGCAAGATGGCGATCGTCGCCGAGGACCTCGGCGCCGTGCCCGACTTCGTGCGCGCGTCGCTCGCGGGCCAGGGCGTGCCGGGCCTCCGGGTGCTGCGCTGGGAGGTCGAGGACGGCGTCTTTCGCGACCCGCGCGCGTATCCCGAGCTGTCGGTGGCGACGAGCGGGACGCACGACACGTCGTCGCTCGCGACGTGGTGGAGCGAGGAGCTGGACGACGCGGGCCGCCGCGCGCTCGCCGCCGTGCCGGTCTTCGCCCCGCTCGCTGGCGCCGGAGCCTTCACGCCCGCGGTACACGCCGCGCTCCTCGACGGGCTCTACGCCGCGGGCTCGCGGCTCGTGCTCCTGCCCGTCCAGGACGCCTACGGTGGCCGCGAGCGCATCAACACCCCCGCGACCGTGGGGCCGGCCAACTGGAGCTACCGGCTCCCGTGGGCGATCGAGGGGCTGACCGACGAGGCGGGCCGGAGCCTGGCGGCGCGGCTGCGCGCGCTCGCGGCGCGTCACGGGCGGCTGCCCGCAGGCTAGGACACGGCGAGCCTGCGGATCGCCGCGGCGACGAGGCGTGCGCTGGCCGCGGCACCGTACGCCGTCCAGTGCACGTGGTAGAGGCGCGTGCGCGCGGCACGCGGAAGCGCGCGGTACGCGAGCCGCAGGTCGAGCAGCGGCGTCCCAGAGTGGGCAGCCCAGCGCGTCACGAGGCGCTCGGCGCGCGACCGGCGCGCGCCGGGCCCGCGCGGAATGTAGACGACGAGCAGGCGTGCGCCGTGGTTGTCCACGTCGCGCCGTACGGCATCGAGGATCGCGAGCGTCACGGCACCGGCGCGCGTCCGCTCGAGGCCGACGAAGGGCAGCGCCGTGGCGACGGCGTCGGGAAGCCAGGCGAGCGTGGACGCGAGATAGAGCGCCGGCAGCCGGGGCGGTCGGCTGAGCAGCGTCGCAGGCGGCGGGACCGGTACGCCCCGCAGGACGAGGTGGCCGCGCACGAGATCGAAGTACGGTTTCGCGTAGTCCCGAAAGCTGAGCGCGTTGCGACGGACGTCGTCCTCGAAGACGCCGAGGACGATCAGGCCGGGGTGATACGCAAAGCCGAGGTGTTGCAGCCGCAGCCACTGCTGGTCGGTGCCGTAGCCATGCACCCCGAGGTTGAGGACCTCCCAGGGCGCCCGCCCCGATGCGTCGAGCGCCAGTTCGAGCCGCGCGGGCATCGTCTCCTCGTCGCGCAGACCCTCGCCGAAAATGAAGGAGTCGCCGACGCAGAGGACGCGGCGAACGCCGGGCGACGGCTGCGCCGCGAACTCCCGCTGGCCGCGGATGCCCACCGAATTGGAGCTGATCGTGGCAGTGTGCAGGTTGGCCGCGAGCTCCCAGCCGAGGAGCGGCGAGTACGCGTCGACGGCGTCCGACGTCCGGTCGGCCGGTGCGCCGGCGTGGCGCGCGCGCCATGCAAGCTCGCGCCGCACACTGGGCGGCAGGGAGATCGCGGGGAAGAGCCGGAGCAACGCCTCGAGCACGCCCGCGGCGAGCAGCGCGCCCGTGCCGAGCGCGACGAGCACTTGGGCCACGTGGCGCCGGGCTGCGAGCACGATCCCCTGCGTAGGACGCCCCTGGGCCGCGGTCAACGCCGTGGCGGGACCATTGCTTCCGTGGGCGCGCACGCGGGCAGGGCCCGCGGCGGCAGAGCCGACCCGTCACGGGCGTGACGAGGCGCTCGAAAGTGGACGCATCTTCCGCGCGGAACGCACGGCGGTCGCCATCCGACGCCCGCCCGCGAGCCCTGGCACGCGGCTTGGAGGATCCGTGCGAATGCAGGCCGCTCGCGACACCGCCCGGTTCGGCCGCCGCGCGCTGTGGGAGCGGCGCCTCTGGGCCGACCTCGGGCTGATCGCGCTCGTGCTCGTCGTCGCGGGGGTGCTCTACGTGCGCGCCACCGAGCGGCGGCTCATCGACAGCACGGGGGAGAGCCTCGCGATGACTGCCGGCAGCATCGCGAGCGAGCTCGACACGCTGCTCGTCGACGCCGCCCGGGACGCCGAGATGCTCGCCGCCACGGTTGCCTTCCAGCAAGGCGATCCCGCAGCGATGGGTGCCGCGCTCGCGGCGACGCTCGGGGCGCGTCCCGCCTACGCGTGGCTCGCCGCGGCGGGGGCCAGCGGGCGGATCGACGCCGCCACGCAGGCGAGCCTCGTCGGAGCCGACGTGCACGAGGCCGACTGGTTTGCGGCCGTGCGCGACGGGCACCGGCTCGACGTCCGCGAGGAGAACGACGCGGCGGGGCCGCTGCTCGCGTTTACGGCGCCGATCCGCGACAGCCGCGGCGGCTTTCGCGGCGCGGTGACCGGGCGCATCGGCCTCGCGGCGCTCGCCGAGGTGTTCGACCGCAAGATCCAGCTCCTCGAGAAGCAGCGCGAGGCGGGCATCGAGTGGCAGTTCGTCGCCCACGACGGGCGCGTCATCGCCGAGCATCGGCGTCCCGAGAGCCGCCTCGACCTGCGCACGCTCGGGGTGCCGGCGGCGCTCGGGACGAGCGCGGCACGTCCGGGCTGGGTCGAGGAGCAGGACCGTGCGGGCGGCGTCTCGGTGCTCACCGGGTATGCCCAGGCCGGCGGCTCCGACGGGCTCGACTGGCGCGTCCTCGTGCGCATGGATCGCGACGACGTGATCGCGCCCATCCGCCGCTCGGCCTGGCTCCTCTTGGGGCTGCTGGCGGCGCTCGTGCTCCCGCTCGTCGGGCTGCTCCGCTGGATCTTCGTGCAGCGCGGCCGGGCCGTCCAGGCCCTCTGGGATTCGCACGCGGCGCTCGAGCGCCGTGTGGAAGAGCGCACGGCGGAGCTGCGCCGGGCGAACGAGGCGCTCCAGGTCGAGGTGCGCGAGCGCGAGCGGGCGCACCAGGCCGCGCTCGAGGCGACGCGGGCGAAGTCGGCGTTTCTCGCCAACATGAGCCACGAGATCCGCACGCCCATGACGGCGATCCTGGGCTATGCGGAGCTGCTCTCCGATCCCGAGGCCTCGGCCCAGGACCGCGAGGCGTACGTCGAGACGATCCGCCTCAACGGCGAGCATCTCCTGCGCCTCGTGAACGACATCCTCGACCTCTCCCGCATCGAGGCGGGCCGCATGCCGCTCGAGCGCGTCGACTGCTCGCCCGCGCAGCTCGTGACGGAGGTCGTCTCCTCGATGCGCGTGCGCGCCGACAGCAAGAAGCTCCGCCTCGAGCTCGGCTACGCGGGGCCCATCCCCGAGCGCATCCAGGCCGATCCGACACGGCTGCGGCAGATCCTCATGAACTTGGTCGGCAACGCCATCAAGTTCACCGAGCAGGGCGGGGTGCACGTGACGGTGGGCCTCGTGCCGGGCGCGGACGGCACGGGGGCCACGCTGCGCTTCGCGGTCGCCGACACCGGCATCGGCATCACGCGCGAGCAGCAGGAGCGCCTCTTCGTCCCCTTCGGGCAGGCCGATCCGTCCACCACCCGCCGCTTCGGCGGCTCCGGGCTCGGCCTCGCGATCTCGAAGCGCCTCGCCAACATGCTGGGCGGAGACATCGCGGTCGAGAGCACGCCGGGCGTCGGCAGCACCTTCACGCTGAGCCTCGACGTGGGCTCGCTCGAGGGCGTGCGCCTCGTGCGGCCGGTCGAGCGCGTGCCGCGCGCCGCGGCGCGGCGGGCGCCCTGGGGCGAGGAGGCGCCGCTCGGGGGCCGCATCCTCCTCGCCGAGGACGCGCCCGACAACCGCCGGCTCCTCGCGCTCTACCTCAAGCGTGCCGGGGCCGCCGTGGAGACGGCGGAGAACGGCCTCGCGGTCTGCGAGCTCGCGCTCGCCGCCGCCGCGGCCGGCACGCCCTTCGACGTGATCCTGATGGACATGCAGATGCCCGAGCTGGACGGCTACGACGCCACGGCCCGGCTCCGCCGGGCGGGCTACCGCGGCGCGATCATCGCGCTCACGGCGCACGCGATGGACGGAGATCGGGCGCGCTGTCTCGCCGCGGGCTGCGACGACTACGTCGCCAAGCCCGTCGACCGGCAGACGTTGATCGAGGCGATCCGCCGCCGGCTGCCCGCGCGCCAGGCCGCGCCGCGCGCGGCGCACCCCTTCGCGGGCGACCCGGAGATGGAGCGGCTGCTGGAGGCGTTCGTCACGGCGCTCCCGCGGCGCACGGCGGCGATGGAGCAGTGCCTCGCGGCGGGCGACCTCGACGGGCTGCTCGTCGCCGCGCACCAGCTCAAGGGAACCGCCGGCGGCTACGGGTTTCCGCGGCTCTCCGAGGCCGCGGCGGCGCTCGAGGCGGCGGTGCGCGCGCGCGAGGACCGGGCGGTCCTGCGCCGGCGCACCGATGCGGTCGTCGCGCTCTGCCGTGCGATCGGTGCGGACCTGGGCGCCGGGCGCCTGCTGGAGCAGCGGGCATGACCGGGCGGGTGCTGATCGTCGACGACGACCCCGAGATGTGCCGGCTGCTCGCCGCGGGGCTCGCCCGCCGGGGGTTCGAGGCGTCGTGGCAGACCTCGGCCACGGCCGCGCTCGGCGCGCTCGAGCGCGCCGAGGTCGACGCAATCGTGGCGGACGTGAACATGCCCGAGGTGAACGGCCTCGAGCTCTGCGAGCGCATCACGGCCAACCGGCCGCACGTGCCGGTGGCGCTGCTCACGGGCTTCGGCAACCTCGAGGTGGCGGTGGCGGCCATCCGCGCCGGGGCCTACGACCTGCTGCTCAAGCCCCCCGACCTCGACGTGGTCGTCGCCGCCGTCGAGCGGGCGGTCCGCCACGGGCGGGTGAGCCACGTCATCCGGCAGCTCCCCTGGACGGTGGCCGAGGACGACGGCCGCACCGAGATCGTCGGCACGAGCCCACCCATGCGCAAGCTGCGCGATCTGGTGGGCCAGGTCGCCGACAGCCAGGCGGCGGTGCTGGTGAGCGGCGAGAGCGGGACCGGCAAGGAGCTCGTCGCCCGCGCGCTGCACCGGCGCGGACGGCGGGCGGCGGGGCCGTTCGTGGCGGTGAACTGCGCGGCGGTGCCCGAGACGCTCCTCGAGAGCGAGCTGTTCGGGCACGTGCGCGGCGCCTTCACCGACGCGCGCGCGGACCGCGTCGGCCTCTTTGCGCGCGCGAGCGGCGGCACGCTCTTCCTCGACGAGATCGCGGACCTGCCGCTCGCGCTCCAACCGAAGCTGCTGCGGGCGCTGCAGGAGCGGGCCGTGCGCCCCGTCGGCGGCGACGTGGAGCAGCCGTGCGACGTGCGCGTGGTGGCGGCGACCAACCACGACCTCGAGGCGGCCGTGGCGGCCGGGCGGTTTCGCGAGGATCTCTACTTTCGCATCAACGTGATCCGCATCGACGTGCCGCCGCTGCGCGCGCGCGGCGACGACATCCTGCTGCTCGCCCAGCACTTCCTGCGCCGCAGCGCGGCGCAGGCGGGCAAGCCCGTGCGCGGGCTCTCGCCTGCGGCGGCCGAACGGCTGATCGCCTACGCCTGGCCCGGCAACGTGCGCGAGCTCGAGAACTGCATGGAGCGCGCCGTGATCCTCGCGCGCCACGAGGAAATCGTCGTCGACGACCTGCCCGAGCGCATTCAAAAGGCGCTCTGGCCGCT